>Ga0209573_1000378_pt1 | contig 98737 bp, 69 predicted proteins | sample TNRBio252014_DNA_FD_185870 | JGI IMG/M metagenome (GOLD analysis project Ga0209573, IMG submission 185870) | Wastewater treatment Type I Accumulibacter community from EBPR Bioreactor in Madison, WI, USA - TNR Reactor_6/25/2014_ DNA (SPAdes)... | ecosystem: Engineered > Bioreactor > EBPR >...
GCCGATATAGTAGAAGCGCTGGAAGGCATCAAGTGGAGCTTTGAAGACCTCTGGGCGGAGGAAGCCAAAAAGTGGGGCTGATGCGACCCCTCTGATCGTCTTAGTGTGCCTTTAGGCTGCCCGCCCGTGGTCAGGTCGGGTAAACTATACTGTCGTATTTGCCGTCGTGGAGGCGTGAGGCATCGCGTCTCTGCTCCGGCGGGTAGATGTGCATTGTAAACTATCCCAGCCCGCTGTCGCGGCTCGCTCGCTTGAATGTCCACAGGACATTCACTTTCGCCCAGCGCTTGTTTAGACTTCCGTGATAGCGCGAAAATGAGCCCATTGATGGAAGTCTAAACGAGCGCTAAATGGGGCGAAAGATCGCTCGTCGTCCTTGTTTTAGTGGACTATGCTCTCTGACACAAACAGGATATGCAGAAACATACTGAAATCTATCTGTCGTAATCCTTGTTTTAGTGGACTATGCTCTCTGACGCGGAACTCATTTCTTCGGGAAAATGCACCATCCTGAAGTCGTAATCCTTGTTTTAGTGGACTATGCTCTCTGGCCAGTACCTATGATCATTTTACCAGCCCGCTGTCGCGGCTCGCTCGCTTGAATGTCCACAGGACATTCACTTTCGCCCTTGAGGGGGCGAAAGATCGCTCGTCGTCCTTGTTTTAGTGGACTATGCTCTCTGACCAGTACCTATGATCATTTTACCAGCCCGCTGTCGCGGCTCGCTCGCTTGAATGTCCACAGGACATTCACTCCCTCCTAAGGTCGGGAGATCGCTCGTCGTCCTTGTTTTAGTGGACTATGCTCTCTGACCAGTACCTATGATCATTTTACCAGCCCGCTGTCGCGGCTCGCTCGCTTGAATGTCCACAGGACATTCACTCCCTCCTAAGGTCGGGAGATCGCTCGTCGTCCTTGGTTTTTTACCCGGATCGCTTCGGCGAGACGGGTTACCCGAACCGCGCCCCAAAGCGCGGGGCGCGGTAGTGGACTATGCTCTCTGACCAGTACCTATGATCATTTTACCAGCCCGCTGTCGCGGCTCGCTCGCTTGAATGTCCACAGGACATTCACTTTCGCCCTTGAGGGGGCGAAAGATCGCTCGTCGTCCTTGTTTTAGTGGACTATGCTCTCTGACTAGCGCGAGAGATAATCTGCGTTAACATAGATGTCTGTCGTAATCCTTGTTTTAGTGGACTATGCTCTCTGACGTTATTATACCTTCTATGTTAGGAGGAGAATTGATAAAGTCGTAATCCTTGTTTTAGTGGACTATGCTCTCTGACGTTTCCGATGAGGTGTGGACGAAACGTTGTCGAAGTCGTAATCCTTGTTTTAGTGGACTATGCTCTCTGACCTTTGGGGGCTTCCGCCCAGGGGGTGAAGGTGCCGTAGCGTCGTAATCCTTGTTTTAGTGGACTATGCTCTCTGACACGTTCATGGGGTTGAGTTTATCGAAGAATCCGTTGGGTCGTAATCCTTGTTTTAGTGGACTATGCTCTCTGACCTGAGCTCAACTAATGGACATCAGAAAATGGTTAGGATTGTCGTAATCCTTGTTTTAGTGGACTATGCTCTCTGACAAGCAGCATACGCATCACAACAAGGAGTGACAGTACTGTCGTAATCCTTGTTTTAGTGGACTATGCTCTCTGACCAATGACTTGTAAATGCACAAAGGCTGATCCATCTACGAGTCGTAATCCTTGTTTTAGTGGACTATGCTCTCTGACGGGAGTATTAATCATTAAGAGTAGTAGCTCAGTTGGGTCGTAATCCTTGTTTTAGTGGACTATGCTCTCTGACCTAAAAACAATCAAAATGTCTAACAAAGAAAAATTTCGTCGTAATCCTTGTTTTAGTGGACTATGCTCTCTGACCGGCAAGCCAAGCCATCAAAAAGCAAGGCGTATACACAGTCGTAATCCTTGTTTTAGTGGACTATGCTCTCTGACACTAATGATAGTTTACAGGTTAGAATATAAAGATGGAATGTCGTAATCCTTGTTTTAGTGGACTATGCTCTCTGACGCGCAAACATGCAGGCAGAAATGGCCCGGAAACTGGTCGTAATCCTTGTTTTAGTGGACTATGCTCTCTGACTCTATATTTTGTAATCTTCTCACATTCAGGTTGTTAAATGCTGCTGAAAGCTCAAAATCGGGCAAAATTGCCCGTATTCTTTTGCCTTTTTGGTGAAGAAGACGGTTCATAGCGCCAGTTTGCAGGGGCAAGATAAGGGGTTTTGGGCGCAATAAATAGGGTAGGGGGCAGATTTTTTTTTCTGAGGGAGCGGGTGCTGAGGTTGGGCCGGGGCCAAAGGGAGCAGGCTGCCCGGCCAAGGGATGGAGCGGAAGTGCCGACCCTAAGGAGGCACTTAGAGCGGACAGCCCGGCCGCCGCGCCGTCCGACATTCACCGCCGGGGATGGGTAAATGCTAAAGGCGGCGCGGCGGTGGCCCCTAATCTATTGCTGCCCGTTGATGAAGTCGATGACGCCTTGCATGAAGGTTTGTTGGTCGTCCCACATGGCTAAGTGGCTGCCGTTGGGGCAGTACAGGTAGGCGCCGTTTTGGACGAGCTTGCTCATTTCTTCCATTTCGGCGGGGTTCATGGTGTCGTAGCGGGCGCCTACGGTGAGGGTGGGCACTTTGATTTCGGGTAGCCGATCCCAGACCGACCAGCCTTTGAGGATGCCGCCGGGGACAAACTCGCTGGGGCCCTGCATGTAGACGTATACGTCCTGGTTGACGTGGCCGAAGCTGCGGAGGACGGGCTCGGGCCACTCGGGCAGGCGGCAGATGTGGCGTGAGTAGTACTCCTTGAAGACGAGGTCGGCGTAGGCGGGATTGAAGTAGTCGCCGGCGTCTTCGTAGCGCTTGAGGGTGTCGAGGAGGCCGGGGCGCAGTTGGGCGCGGAGCTGAGCGTTGTAGGCTTCGTACTTGCCGAAGTCGGCGGTCATGTTGCAGACGATGAGGCCCTTCATCTTGTCCTGGTGCTTGAGGGCGTACTCCATAGCTAAGATGCCGCCCCAGGAGTTGCCGAGGAGGTAGAAGTTGTCGGGGCCGAGGCCGAGGGCCTGGCGCACCTGCTCGACCTCTTCGACGAAGCGATCGATGGTCCAGAGGGCGGTATCGGCGGGCTGGTCGGAATAGCGGGAGCCAAGCTGGTCGTATTCGTAGAATTCGATGTTGGCCTGGGGGAAGAAGCTCTGGAAGCACTCCATGTACTCGTGGGTCATGGCGGGGCCGCCGTGGAGGAGGAGCACCTTTTTAGTGGGGCTGTTGCCGAAGCGCTTGGTCCAGACGCGGTAGCCTTCTTTGAGGGGAATCATTTGGACGCCGCCGGCCTGGACGTCGCCGGGGGTAGCGAAGTTGAGGTAGTCGCAGTTGGCGGCTTCGGGGGCCGGCTCGGCGGGGGCGCCGCATGCTGCAAGGGCAAGGAGCGCGAGCAGGAAGATGATTTTTTGTAACATAATGGCTGTATTTTGAAGTATTTTTATTTGGGAATGGGGGTAAAAATAAGGTAATATTTGTTTGATGACGCCTTTTGCGCAAATGAAATGGCGCTGCTTTGGCCGGGGCCGGGTTGCAATGTCAAATTGTACTTATCTTCGGGCGGAAAAGGACTGGATATTTATGGCAAGCGACGAATTACAGGAGGGCCCGGCATCGGGGAAAGGCGCGGCGTGGAAACGGGAGTCGGTGGAATACGGCCCCAGTCTGCGGCTTTTTCGCATCCGGTTTGATTACATGACCAACCCGCGCAACCAGGCTACGGGTAAGATGACGATATTGGAGGCGCCGGATTCGGTGCAGGTGGTGGGCATTACCCCCGACGAGCGGCTGCTGTTGGTGAGGCAGTACCGCTTTGGCGTATCGCGGCAGTTGCTGGAGTTGCCGGGCGGCATGGTAGACCCCGGCGAAACGCCCGAGCAGGCGGCCCGGCGCGAGTTGGAGGAGGAGACGGGCTGGTTAGCCGGGCAGTGGGAGAAGTTGGGGCAAAATCCGGCCAATCCGGTGTTTATGGATAATTATGTGCATACCTTTTTAGCCACCGACCTTAGCCCCGGCGGGCAGGTTCACTTTGACGAAGGCGAAGATATAGACTTGGCCTTTATGCCATTATCGGCGCTGCGGGAGCAGTTGTTTGGGGGCGCCTTCGAGCATCCGCACACGGTGGCGGGGCTGATGTGGGCGTTGGGGCGGCTGGGCCTGTGAGGTTGGGCGCCGGCTTATTTGACGATCAATGTTTTTTTATCGAATGGATTGAGGGCCACGCCTTTGACGCGGGCTTCGGCTTCGATGCGGTACTCCGACTTTACGGCCTGGCTCCAGCGGGCGAGGGAGGCTAAGCCGCCGGCGAGCAGGCCGCGATCGGCGAAGTTGTCGACGCTGGATTTTACCAGGGTAAACGGCAGGGAAAAGGGGCGCTCTACTATTTGTTCGGGGAGTACCTCAAAGGTTTCGTTGATTTCGATACGGCCCAGCAGGTATTCATCTACGAGGCGTTCTTCGCCCCGGCCGCGGCTGTAGCGCTCTACCAGCGCTAAGCGGATACCCGTGACGGTTTGGGGGTTCATGGATTGAAACCGCAGCAGGCCGCTGACGATGCCTGAGCCGGCGGAAGTTTCTTCCGGAACGATGATTTCTAATTTAACGCCTTCTATGCCCAACCATTTTTTTACCTTGCCGATCATCGCAGAAATTTTTTCCCAAGTTAGGGGTTTTTGCCCGGTTTTGGCCGCATTTTTTGGGCTAACAGTTCAAAAAGCTCGATCAGAGCCGGGCTAAGGCTTCCCGGATGGCGCTTTCGATGCGCTGTTCTAAGTGCAGGGTAGGCGCCGGGGCGAAGGCTTTGCCGGTAAGGCGTTCGTACAGCTCGATGTACCGGTCGCTGACTTCCTGCACCATGCTGTCGGGCATGATGGGCATGAGTTGATCTTCGAGGCCCTGAAAGCCGTGAGCCATGAGCCATTCGCGTACAAACTCCTTGGAGAGCTGGCGTTGGCGTTCGCCGGCGGCCTGGCGCTCGGCGTAGCCCTCGGCGATGTAATAGCGGGAGCTGTCGGGGGTATGGATTTCGTCGATGAGGTAGACCTCGTTGTTGTAGAGGCCAAACTCGTATTTGGTATCTACGAGGATGAGCCCTTGGGCGGCGGCCATTTCCGTGCCCCTGCGGAAGAGGGCGTAGGTATATTGCTCCATGAGGACGTAATGGGCCTCCGACACCAGGCCCTGAGCGAGGATGTCTTCGCGGGAGATGTCTTCGTCGTGGCCTTCATCGGCTTTGGTGGCGGGGGTGATGATGGGGGAGGGGAAGGCGTCGGCTTCGCGCATGCCCTCGGGCAGGGTTACGCCGCAGAGGCTGCGTTTGCCCTGGGAATACTCGCGCCAGGCGTGGCCGGCGAGGTAGCCCCTGATGACCATTTCTACGCGCAGGGGTTCGCATTTGAGTCCTATGGCTACGTTGGGGTCGGGGGTGTCCAGCAGCCAGTTGGGGCAGATGTCGCGGGTGGCTTCGAGGAAGTGGGCTGCCGTTTGGTTGAGTACCTGCCCTTTGTAGGGAATGGGGCGCGGCAGCACATAGTCGAAGGCAGAGATGCGGTCGCTGGCCACCATCACTAATTTGTCGGTTAAGGTATATACGTCGCGGACTTTGCCCCGGTAAAAGTCGGTTTGTCCCGGCAGTTGGAAGCGGGTTTCCATGATCGCATTCGATTCGGCAGCCATGAGGTTGAAATTTGGCGCAAAGGTAGGGCCCGGCGGCTCAATTTCCCAATTCGAGCTGGTTTTTTACCAATTCAAAATAGGCGCCTTTTTGGGCGATGAGGCTCTCATGGGGGCCAATTTCGACGATGCGGCCCTGGTTGAGCACCACAATCTGGTGGGCGTCGCGCACGGTGCTGAGTCGGTGTGCCACTACGATGACGGTGCGCCCGAGGAAAAAGGATTGCAAATTTTCGATGATGCGTTTTTCATTTTCGGCATCGAGGGCGTTGGTGGCCTCGTCGAAGAAGAGTATGAGGGGATCTTTGTACACGGCCCGCGCAATGAGCAGGCGTTGGCGCTGCCCCTGGCTGAGGCCGTTGCCCTGCGCGCCCACTTTGGTTTTTACGCCCAAGGGGAGTTTTTGCAGGAAGCTGCGCAGGTTGGCCGTTTCGAGGGCGCGGAGAAGCCGTTCGGCATCGGTATGGTCGTCGCTTTCGGCTACATTGCGCTCTATGGTGTCGGAGAAGAGGAAGCCGTCTTGGAGCACAGCGCCGCAGACCTGCCGCCAGCGGCGGCGATTGATTTGGCTGAGCGAGAGGTTGCCCACCCATATCTGGCCTGCGGTGGGTTCGTAAAAGCCAAGCAACAGTTTGATGAGGGTAGTTTTGCCGCTACCGCTGGCGCCTACGATGGCGGTGACTTTACCTTGCGGGATGTGAAGCGAAACCTGGTCGAGCACCAGCGGGCTTAGCTTGTTGTATTGGAAGGACACCTGTTCGAGGCGGATGTCGGCGGGCATGGGGAAGTCTTCGACCCGGGCGGCGTCCTGCTCCTGTTCGTCTTCGAGGTTTTGGATTTCTCCGAGGCGTTCAAGACTGAGACGGGCCTCCTGGGCGCTGCGCACAAATTCGGCCAACTGCCGAAGAGGCAGATTCATCTGGCCGGCGATGTACTGAATGGCTAACATCATGCCTAAGCTGAGTTCGCCCCGGATGACGCTGCCGGCGGCGAGGTAGGTGATGAGGATGTCTTTGAGTTGGCTGATGAACTGAGCGCCGGCGTCTTGATATTGGGTGGTGGTGAGGTAGCGGATGTTGGCGTCGAAGAGACGACCTTGTATGGCCGTCCAGCCCCAGCGGCGGCGGCGCTCGCTGCCCTGAAGTTTTATTTCGGGCATACCTTGCAGCAATTCGAGCAGGGCATTTTGGTTGGCGGTTTGCTCGCGGAATCGGAGTTGGTCGATTTCGGCCCGGCGGCGCATAAAAAAGCCGATCCAGGCGCCGTAAAGCAGGGTTGCTATGAGGAAGATGAAAAAAATAGCGGGGTTGTACCAGGCCAGCACCCCGCCCAGCACAACCAAGCTAAAGGCTGAAAACAGCGCGCTGAGGGTGGAGTGGGTGAGGAATAGCTCGATGCGGCGCTGGTCATAGATGCGCTGGAGGATGTCGCCGGTGCTTTTGGCGTCGAAATAGGCGATGGGCAGCCGCATGAGCTTGGTGAGGAAATAGCCCATGAGGGATACATTCACCCGAACGCCTATGTGCAGCAGAATCCAGCCTTGCAGCAGATTGATGGCCGTTTCGCCCAGAAAGAGGGCGAGCATGGCGGCCAGTACAATTTTGACGAAGCCGAGGTTTTGGTTGTCGATGCCTACATCTACCACCGACTGTGTGAGAAAGGGAAAGAGCAACTGAATGACGGCCGAGGCGATGAGTCCCAGCACCAACTGGGCGATGAGGCGGCGATAGGGGTGCAGGTAAGTGAGTAGATAGCCTAAGCCGGGGCGTATGTTGTTATCGCCATGTTCCTGGCGCTCGTAAAACCGGGGCGTTGTGGCCAGTACTAAGGCGATACCTTCTCCGGGTTTGCCATACCAGTGGCGTTTGAAGGTTTCGCGATCATACCGGATTTTACCTAAGCCCGGATCGGCGACGTATACGTAGCGCGCGGTGATGGCGTAGACGACTACAAAGTGGTTTTGGTTCCAGTGCGCTACGCAAGGCAGCGGGATGTTTTCTAAGGCTGCTTTTTTGCCTTCTACGCGCTCCAAAGGGATGGATACGGCCAAACTCTCCAGGCCTATTGTATCGGCAGCTTCGGAGAGGCCGCGCAGGCTCACCCCCTCGCGGTCGATGTAGCTGGCTTCGCGCAGGTACTGAAGCGAATAATAGCGCCCATAGTGGGCCGCTACCATGCGCAGGCAGGTAGGGCCGCAGTCCATGCCGTCTAATTGGCGATAGTAAGGAAAACGATCAAACAGCAAGTTCAGGCCTTTTGGATTCCGGGCTAAGATAATTCAATTTATTATCTTCGCTGCCGGTATTGCAAATTGTCTTATAGAGAATGGCTGCCCGGCGGGCAACCATTACCGGTAAAAGCAGGAACTATGGAGCGTATTTTTCTTTGGTTATCCCTCGGATTGTTTAGCGCCGCGGCTATGGGGCAATCCCAGGATGCGAGCCAGTCGCCCTGGCATATTGTCGCCAGTGAGATTGACCCCAATAACTACTACGGCATCACGGTAGCCAATGGCATGGTGGGCTTGGTGTCTTCGCCCGAGCCGATGAAGGTCAAAGACGTAGTGCTCAATGGCGTTTACGACTACTACCAGCGGGGCCGGGTGAGCAACATCCTCAAGACGTTCAACCACGTCAATATGAATTTGGATGTAGACGGTCGCAGGGTTGGCGCCCGCGACATCAGCCAGTTTGCGCAAACGCTGGATATGCGCAATGCCGAACTGATTACAACCTTTAATGTAGGGGATAAGATCAGCGTCACCCATCGGTTGATGGCGCTGAGGCATTTGCCATTTACGGCCATGAGTATCGTGGAGATCAAGGCCCATAAGGCGGTTCGCATCACGCCTATGAGCGTCATTGAGGCGCCCAATCACCTGGCTGATGTGCGCAATTACTATGCCGAAATTGACCGCCCTCATGTACTCATCCCGCTGATGAGTTCGGTAGCCAACAGCCCTTCGGGCAAACACCGGTTGGCGGCGTCTACCAGCTTCATCTTTGAGGAGGCGCATGGCAGCGAGCCGGATATCATTCATGAAGACTGGGACTACAACATGCACTTGGCCAAGTTTTACAAAGACCTCAAGGCTGGTGAAACTTATACCTTTACCCTCGTTGGCTCGGCGGTTTCTACCGAGCATTATGAGGATGCCCATAACGAAGCGGAGCGCCTCACGATCTTTGCCGCCCTGGAAGGCCGCGACCGGCTGTTGCGCCGCCACCGCGAAGCCTGGGATGAACTCTGGAAGAGCGATGTCATCATCGAAGGCGATCTGCGCAGTCAGCGGGCGGTTCGCTCGGCGCTCTACCATCTGTATGCCTTCGCACGGGAGGGCACGGCCTACAGCCTGTCGCCCATGGGGTTGTCGGGGCTGGGGTATAACGGTCACGTATTCTGGGATACAGAACTGTGGATGTATCCGCCCTTATTGGCTTTGCAGCCTGAAATGGCCAGGTCGCTGTTGGCCTATCGGGCCGAACGCCTGCCGGCAGCCCGCCAAAATGCCTTCTCGCATGGCTATGCCGGCGCTATGTACCCCTGGGAATCAGCGGGCGAAGGCTCGGAAGATACGCCGGTATGGGCGCTCACGGGGCCTTTCCAGCATCACATTACGGGTTGTGTAGCCTGGTCGTTCTGGAAATACTACCAATTGACCAAAAACAAGGAGTGGCTACGGGAGGAAGGCTGGCCGGTGATCAAAGCGTCGGCGGAATTTTGGGCCAGCAGGGTGGAACGAAATGGTACTGGCCGCTACGACATCAATAACGTGATCGGGGCCAACGAATGGCAGGAGAACATAGACAACAACGCCTTCACCAACGGCATGGCCCAAACAGCGCTCCGCTATGCGGCGGCGGCGGCGCGCGAACTGGGGATGAGCCCTAACCCCGATTGGGAGCATGTGGCCGACAACATTCCCATCCTGCGCTTCCCCGATGGCGTTACCCGTGAAAACGCCACCTACGATGGGGTAATGATCAAACAGGCCGATGCAAACCTGCTGGCCTACCCGCTCAACATCGTATCGGCAGAAAAAGACATTCGCCGCGATCTGGCCTATTACGAACCTCGTTTTTCGCCCGAAGGGCCGGCAATGGGGCATTCGGTGTTGGCTACGCTTTATGCCCGATTGGGCGAGCCCGATCGGGCCTACGAGATATTCCAGCGCAGCTACCAGCCCAACGAAGTGCCCCCCTTTGGCGTATTGGCCGAAACGGCAGGCGGAACCAATCCTTATTTCGCTACGGGCGCCGGGGGGATGTTGCAAGCCGTTATCTTTGGTTTTGGCGGTTTGGACATCACCGATCAGGGCATCGTTCAGCGCCCTACGCGACTGCCGCGCCAATGGCGGAGCCTTACCATTACGGGCGTGGGCGCCGAGCGGAAAACCTTTACCGTACGATAGAAAACAACACTCACTCGTATACAAACCAATATGAAAAATATTGCTTTTATGGGATTCATCCTGGCTGTATCGTTGCTGGGATGCCGATCGGAGAACCCTGAATATCAGCAGCAGATGGCCGGGGCCGATTACCTGCACAGAACCGTAGATCAACTCACGGAAATCATCATTCACGATATTTTTTCTCCTCCGGTAGCCAGCCGCATTTATGCCTATTCCAGCATTGCGGCCTACGAATGTTTAGCGGCGGGCGATCCGATTTATCGCTCGTTGGCAGGGCAGTTGAATGGCCTTGCGCCTGTGCCGGCTCCGGAAGAAGGGCAGGAGTACTGTTTTCCGCTGGCAGCCGTCAGAGCTCAGATAAAAGTAGGGCGGGCGCTCATTTTTTCAGAAGCCGTCATGGATGAATACGAACAAAAACTGATGGCGGAGATCGAAGCCATTCGCATACCCAAGGCCGTTTACGAGCGCTCGATGGCGTATGGAGAGGCTGTGGCAGACCACATCTTAGCCTGGTCGGCCAAAGACAACTACAAACAAACCCGAACCTTCCCCAAGTACAGCGTAGACATTCAGGATGAAAGCCGCTGGCAGCCCACGCCTCCGGCCTATATGGACGGGGTAGAACCGCACTGGCGCTCCATTCGTCCTTTTGTGCTGGATAGCGCCGGGCAGTTTAAACCCATTCCCCCTACGCCTTTTAGTAAGGATAAAGGAAGTCTGTTTTATCAGGAGGCCATGGAAGTCTATCAGGTGGGCAAAGGTAGCGAAGCCGAAAATAAGGCCGAGGTTGCCATTGCCAGCTTTTGGGACTGCAACCCCTATGTGAGTCACCAGCAGGGGCACGTTATGTTTGCCACCAAAAAAATTACGCCCGGCGGCCACTGGATGGGCATTGCCGGCCTGGCATCCCGCCAAACCCGGGCAAGCATGTCTAAAACGGCAGAGGCTTACGCCCTGACGGCCATTTGCCTCATGGATGGGTTTATCAGTTGCTGGGATGAAAAATACCGCTCCAATCTGGTAAGGCCTGAGACCTATATCAATAAGTACATTGACCCCGAGTGGCGGCCATTGCTGCAAACGCCGCCGTTTCCGGAGTATACCAGCGGCCACAGCGTCATCAGCCGCGCTTCGGCGGTGGCGCTTACCCGTATCTTTGGCGACGATTTTGCCTATACCGATACCGTAGAGGAACCCTACGGCCTGCCTTCCCGTTCGTTTGCCAGTTTTATGGCTGCTTCTGAAGAAGCCGCCATCAGCCGCATGTACGGCGGTATTCACTACCGACCCGCCATCGAAAATGGCATGAAACAAGGCGAAGCCGTAGGCCGGTTTATTCTGGAACGGGTACAAACGCGGGAAGGCCAGTTGGGGCTCAACCACCGCTAAGCGCCTGTTCTACATCGGCTATAATGTCGGCGATGTCTTCAATGCCTACCGACATGCGCACCAAGCCATCCGTGATGCCTTGCCCGAGCCGAACCTCAGGGTCGATGTTGCGGTGCGACATGGTGGCCGGGTGCATTACCAGGGTGTCGGTATCGCCCAGCGTAGCGGCAATGGTAGCCAGCCGGAGTCGGTTCATGAAGGCCTTGCCGGCCGTTTCGCCGCCCTTGAGCTCAAAGCTGAGCATGCCGCCAAAGCCCCGCATTTGCCGGCATGCAAGCGCATAATCGGGGTGGTTGGGCAGGCCTGGATAATTGACATGGGCAACCTGTGGATATTCCGTAAGAAACTTAGCTAACGCCAAGGCATTTTCGCATTGACGGGTTACCCGCAATGCCAGCGTCTTGAGTCCGTTGTGCAACAGCCACGCGTCCCAGGCGTTAGCGTTGGGGCCTATGAGCTTAAGTACGGGCAATAGCCTGTTTTGCATCAGCGCGGGATCCCGGCCAATGACAACGCCACAAATGGAGTTGCCGTGCCCGTTGAGGTACTTGGTAGCAGAGTGTACTACAAAGTCGACGCCCCAGGCTAAGGGTTGCTGTACAACGGGCGAACAAAAAGTATTGTCAACCATTGTATAGCAATTGTAACGCTTGGCCAGTTGGCTGAGGGCTTCCATATCTACGCAGCGGAGTACGGGATTGCTGGGCGTTTCGATGTAGATGAGCCGAATGGCGGGATTTTGCCGCAAATGCCCCTCTACAAGGTCAAGGTCGCGCAGATTGCTGAAAATGGGTTCAATGTTGAGGGGTTGAAGCACCTGCCGCATGAGTTCTGTTGTGCCGCCATAGAGATCCTCCTGGGTCAGGATGGCATCTCCGGGTCTCAGTAGCCCCATCAAGGGGAGCGCAATGGCTGCCATGCCGCTACTGGTCAGCAGCGCTGTGGGTTGTAAATCCAGTCCGTAACTTTCCAGTTGCGCCAATTTAGCGGCTACGGCATCCACCGTAGGGTTGCCAAAGCGACCGTAAATGTAACCAGGCCTGCTTCCGCTGAAAATGTCGATGCCCTCTTCAATGCTGTCGTAGCTGAATGCCGATAAAGGATATATGGGCAGTTGATGGGGTTGCGTACTGCTGGGATCCTGAGGGTCGCGGGCACATAGCGAGCCAAACTGCAAACTGTCTTTCATCTTTGGTTGTTTTATTTTGAAGCGAATGGACGAAAAAACAAAGTTTTGGGAGCATTATAATCCCTGCGGTCATTTATTTTTGTTCCTTCGCAAAATTATGTCGCTCAACAGCGGCCGCGGGCGAGGGTTACAGCGCCCGCAGAGGACCCAAATTGACTAAATCACAAACCAGGCGAAGACGCCTTAAAAGCAAATGTGGGAAGATCGTTACGAGCAAGACGACCTGTCCAGCGATGACTACTACGAACACGAAGAGTTTACGGTAGACGCCAAGCAGGCGCCATTGCGGATAGATAAATTTTTGCAGGCTCGCTTGTTCAGCGTTTCCCGCAACCGCTTACAGAATGCGATTCGGGCCGGCTCTGTATTGGTCAACGGCCTTGAAGTTAAGCCCAATCATAAAATTAAGGGCGGCGAGCACATCTCTATGGTGTACCCCAAGCCCCCGGAGCAATACAGGCTATTGCCCCAAAATATACCGCTCGATATCCGCTATGAAGACGATGACCTCCTGATCGTACATAAGCCGGCAGGAATGGTCGTGCATCCCGGGGTGGGCCATGCGCGCGGAACACTCGTCAACGCTCTGGCTTACTATCTGGGGCAAACCTTGCCCGTTCTCGATGGCAATACCGAGGATCGGGTCGGGCTCGTTCACCGCATTGATAAGAACACCTCGGGTCTGATGGTGGTGGCTAAAAATGACTTTGCCATGGCCCACTTAGCCAAGCAGTTTTTTCACCACACCATTGAGCGCACTTATAATGCCTTAGTTTGGGGGGAGCCGGAACCCGGCGAAGGTTCGGTAAATGCCCATATTGATCGGGATCCCAAATTCCGCCAGCGCTTCAAAGCTTTTCCAGACGGCTCTCAGGGCAAGTGGGCCGTAACCCATTACAAAGTGCTCGAATCGCTATATTACGTCAGCTTAGTACAGTGCAATCTTGAAACCGGCCGTACCCACCAGATTCGGGTGCACATGCAGCACTTGGGGCATCCGTTGTTTAGCGACGACCGCTATGGCGGCGACCGCATCGTGAAGGGCACCATCTACAGCAGGTATAAAGAATTTGTCGATCACGCCTTTTCCATCATTCCCCGCCACGCGCTACACGCCAAGTCGCTGGGCTTTGAACACCCGCGCACGGGCCAGTGGATGCAGTTTGAAAGCGAGCTGCCCGCCGATTTTCTCACAGCCCTGCAGGTATGGCGCGAATATGTAGCTCAGCGCCGGCAGTCGACGGGTATTCACGGGCTAAACTGATGGCCCGCAGCGGGCTTATTTTTCCTGCCGGTACTGTTCCTGCAACTCGCGGGTAGTTTGGGTACTGCCATCGTGGCTCCAGCCGGGAGGCCCCAAAAGGTAGTGCAGCCGATTGCGCAGACCTACCGGGCGCTTGAGGTCTTTTCCAATACCCAGCCATTCGTGAAAGATGGCATGAGCCAACCCTTGCTCGGGTAAGGGGGAGGTGAGCCCATAGCGGATGGGCTCGTAGGTTTGCGGGTCCAGCTCCTCCTGGAAACTGCCAAAAAGCCGATCCCATATAATCAATAACATGCCGTAGTTCTTGTCTAAATAAAGAACATTGGAGGCATGATGCACCCTGTGGTGCGAAGGCGTCACCAAAACGTATTCCAGCCAGCCCAATTTATTGATATACTCGGTATGTACAAGAATACCCCATATCTGAGTGGCCGAAAAGATGAAGAGAATATCGCTGGGCGCAAACCCCAGCCAGGGCAGCGGCAAAAAGTAGATAAAACGATACAAAGGCTGGAAGATGGACGACCGGAACCCTACGCTCAGGTTGAATTTCTCGGAGGAGTGATGGGTGACGTGCACCGCCCAAAACAAACGGCTCTGGTGGTCAATGCGGTGTAGCCAATAGAAAAGAAAATCCATGCCGATAATCAACCCCAGCCAATAGGCGGCGCCCATTGTGGGCCAATCGATGATCCGATACTGAAAAAGCCAGGCAAATACCAGCACATACACGCTTCGGAAGGCAAGATCAATGCCGCCATTGAGCAGCATAAACGTCAGGTTGTACAGGGTATCCCGGAAGCCGTAAGTGCTGGGGCGATGATAATGGCTCAGGATAATTTCCAGCAAAATGACGCACACATACAACGGCGTGGTGATCAACAGCAAAAGTTGTTCCATAAGCGGTATTCAGTTTATACGGTGGTAGCCGGGGATTTCCGGCCCCGCCACATGCGGTCTTTACCGGATAAATCCTGTCGTATTTCAATCGCTTCAAACGCAGCGGCCTCCGGGCTTGCTGCCAGGGTATGCGCATTAAATTCATTGCACTCAAAAAACAGCCAACCCCCCGCACTCAATTGTTGCGCCGCCAGCGCCATAATGGCGCGGTAGAAAAGCAGCGGATCGGGGTCGTCGACAAACAGGGCCAAATGCGGCTCATGCGCCATCACATGCTCGGGCATAAGGCCGGCTTCACTACGGGGAATATAAGGCGGGTTGCTCACAATAAAGTTCCATTCAGCCCGGGGCAATTGTCGCCACGTCAAAACATCAGCCTGTTCAAAAGCTACGGCCAGACCCAGCCGCTGTCCATTGCGGCGCGCCACATCCAGCGCGCCCTCGCTCACATCCCATGCGCATACCCGGGCGTAGGGAAGCTTTTTTTGAATGGCCAAGGCGATACAGCCGCTGCCTGTGCCCACATCCAGTATCGCAGGGGCAGGCAAAGCCAGTTGACGCGCCGTAGAGAGCACCCAGGCAACCAACTCTTCGGTTTCCTGCCTCGGGATGAGCACCTCCGGGTTTACTTCCAGCTTCATGCCATAGAAGTCGGCCTGGCCCAGCACGTATTGCAGGGGCTCCCCGGCTTGCAGCCGGGCGGTCAATTGTTCAAAACGGCGCTGTTCTTCGGGCGTCAATTCCCGGTCAGGCTGGCCGGGGCGCCTCCCCAGCGCATCTTCAGCAACAATAGCGGCAATAGACGAAGCCTCCCGCTCGCCGTAACGGTCTGTCAACGCTGCTTTTAATAGGCGGATTGCCAGGGAAATGAACATGGGGGAGCAAAGACTAAGAGAGTCTCGATTTGAAGTCGTCATAGCCAAAATGACGTACGATTTCCAATTGTCCTTCGCTGCGCCACAGGCATATAGACGGCAGCCTGACCCCATTGAAGGTAGTCGTCTTGACCATGGTGTAGTGGATCATATCCTCAAACACCAGTCGGTCGCCTATGCTAAGGGGAACTTCAAAGCTGTACTCCGTCATGTAGTCGCCGGCTAAACAACTCACCCCCCCAATGCGGAAGGCCGGCAGGCCGGGCAGGGGGTCTGCCGAACCCGGATTGATGCGGCCCACTGCATCAACGGCGAAAAGCCGCGGGCGGTAGGGCATCTCCAAAGTATCGGGCATGTGCGCCGTAAAGGAAATGTCGGCAATGGCCGTCTTTACGCCTCCATTGTCTGTGATGTCCAGCACCCGGCTCACCAATACGCCCGTTTGCCAGGCAATGGCGCTGCCGGGCTCCAGAATGACCTCTAAGTGAGGGTGGCGGTTTCGGAAGGCGAGGATGGCTTCTATCAGCACATTCGCTTCGTAGCCTTCTCTTGTCATCAGATGGCCGCCGCCGAAATTTACCCACTTGAGTCGGGGCAGGTAACCGCTGAAACGGCGCTCAAAGGCTTCTATCAGTCCGGCTGTGGTAGCCGCCGCCGATTCGCATAGCGTATGGCAATGCAGCCCCTCTACCCATTGTGGCAGCTCCCCTATGTTGGCGGAAGACTCGCCCAGCCGGCCGGTAGGCGAAGCCGGGTTGTAGAGGTCGGTAGCTACATCAGAAAAATGCGGATTCACGCGCAAACCCACCGATACCCCGGCCGCCTGCGCCCGTTGGCCATAGAGGGCCAGTTGGTTCAGCGAGTTGAAGGTAATGTGGCTGCTGTGCCCCAGAATGGCGTCGAACTCCTCGGGCAGGTAGGCCGGCGAGTAAGTATGCGCTTTCATGCCCATCTCTTCATGGATGAGCTTAGCCTCGTGCAGCGAGCTGGCCGTGGCGCCGCTCAGGTATTGGGCTACAGTGGGAAACATCCGCCACATGGCAAAAGCCTTGAGGGCCAGGATTACCCTGGCCCCTGAAGCTTCTTGTATTTGGGCGATGTGCCGCAGATTGGCCAGCAGCTTGTCCTCCTCCAGCACGAAGGCGGGGCTGGGCGCCGTGCGTACGTCCATCGACATGTTGTGCGAGTCTTTTAGTAGGTAAATTCGAGGTTGCCGTCAACTTCCTCATGCCAGGGCAGGCCGTGCTTGCCCAACACATCTAAGAAGGGATCCGGATTAAACTCCTCCACATTTTTTACGCCCGTGCCGCTCCATTGGCCCGTCAGCATCATCATGGCGCCCGTCATGGCCGGCACGCCGGTGGTGTAGCTCACGCCCTGCGTGCCCGTTTCTTCGTAGGCGGCCTTGTGGAAGCAGTTGTTCCAGATGTAGTAGGTGCGCTCTTTGCCATCTTTTACGCCCTTGATGCGGCAGCCAATACTGGTTTGGCCGGTATAGTTCTCGCCCAGCTCGCCGGGGTCGGGCAGTACGGCCTTGAGAAATTCCAAAGGCACAATCTCCATGCCTTTGTAGTTGATGGGCTCAATGCCGGCCATGCCAATGTTCTGAATGACGCGAAGATGCGTCAGGTATTCGTCGCCAAACGTCATCCAAAAGCGGGCCCGCTTGATACTGGGATAGTTTTTTACTAAGCTCTCCAACTCTTCATGGTAGATGAGATACGACTTTTTGGGGCCTATATCGGGGTAATTGATCATCATGCTGATCTCGTGGGGTTCGGTTTCCACCCACTGCCCGTTTTCGTAATAGCGGCCCTTTTGCGTAATCTCCCGGATGTTGATCTCAGGGTTGAAATTGGTGGCAAACGCTTTGCCGTGGCTGCCGGCATTGGCGTCTATGATGTCGAGGTAGTGAATTTCGTCAAAGAAGTGCTTCGCCGCCCGTGCCGTAAACACGCCGGTCACGCCGGGGTCGAAACCACAACCCAGCACCGCCAGCAGCCCTTTCTCCCGGAAGCGATCCTGGTAGGCCCACTGCCAACTGTATTCAAACTTGGCCACGTCTTTGGGCTCGTAGTTGGCCGTATCTAAGTAGTGTACGCCCGTCTCTAAGCAGGCGTCCATGATGGTGAGGTCTTGGTAAGGCAGCGCCACGTGAATGACCAACACGGGCTGATAACTGCGAATAAGCGCTACCAACTCAGGCACATTCTCTGCGTCAACGGCAGCGGTTTGGATGTTCTGATGGCCGGTGTCGCGGCGTACGGCGGCCGCAATTTCGTCGCATTTGCGCTGCGTACGGCTGGCTAACATAATACCCGAAAATACTTCAGGATGTTGGGCGCATTTGTAGGCCACCACGCGGCCGACGCCGCCGGCGCCGATGATCATTACTTTGGACATGAGCCGAAAACGTTTGATGAAAATTAAAACATGGGGCGTCGCTGTCGCATTCCGCCATACCTGCCCTTGAGCAAGCGGCGCGAAGATACGATTTTTTTCGCCTGCCTTGAGACGGAGATCGCCCGGGGGGGTAACTTTTCTTTTTTGGGGGCCGCCGGCCCGGCCTGTGGGCAGTTTACTCCGGTCGTAAGCGCATTGCTCAGGCCGGCCCGTCGCCGCGTCGTCCGCTATTATGGGCCGGCATTGCAGTTGGCCCCAACCGAAGCGCCAACTTCCGCCGGCCCATACCGCTTCCACCGCTGCCCCGACATCCCTGCCGCCACCGCCACCACCACGTCCGCCGTCGCTTCGCTAGTCGGCTAAATCTTCGCTGCGCTCTTCCGGGTAAACGCCCTCGTTGCACTCGGTCGGGTAAACGTCCACCGCTGCGCATTCCTGTCGGTCAGCCTTTCCGGGAATCCGCCGGCAGGAGCTCCTCATTCGTCCCCCGATTTTTGCGCTTGGGAAGGTCGGACAAGGGGGCGCAGCGGTATGCCCCCGACCCTAAGGAGGGGGTATAGTAGCGGAGCACCCGGCGCCGCGCAAGCTGCTAAATAGTGCAGATGCCATGCGGCGTGGCCCAAAAAATAAAAACGATTACCCGGAACCGGTTCCTGCGGCGGGTATTATAGTTTTCCAAGCCAGGATTCGCAAATCTTGGCTTGGAAAACTATAAAGCAGGCTTCAGGAGGTTTTGAGCTTGCGGGCAAAGTAGAGCCAGGAGGCGACGGCGGCGGCGGCGCCCAATACGGCAATGCCGTAGCTGAACAGGGTGAAAAATTCGAGCCATTGGAGCCGGCTCTGGCCAAAGTTGCGGTAGAGGAGCACGCTTACGCTGCCGATATAGCCCCAGGCGTCGGCCACATAGATGAGGAAGCCTGCCGTGGCGGCCGAGCGGAAAGCGGCGATCATGCGATCGAAGAGGAGGCCGTTGAAGGGCACATACGCCATATAGAGCCCTGCGCCTACGAGCATCATCCACCAGTCGGGGCGCAGCCGGCCCTGCTGAAAGGCAAGCGTAGCCAGCCCCACCAACAGGCAGCCGGCCACGATGATGGCGTGGTAGAGCAAAAAGGCGCGGGCGTTGGAGGTCACCTGCCGAGCGGCGGCCATAAGGGCCAGCACCGCTAAGGCAATGGGCGCCTCCGACCAGGTGAAGATGAAGGAGGCGTCGGCATAGCCGAGGGCGTCCCAGAGCTCGGCGGCAAAGTTGTCGCGAAAGTCGCGGTAGGCAGTTACAAGCATATAACAAACAATGAGCAGCAGCAGGCCTCCCTGAAACCGGCTGAAAAACTGGCGCCGGGCGGGGCCGTCCATAGGGCGGCGTTCGGTTCGGCTGGCTTCATCGGCAGGGGATGGCGGGGGCAGGGCCTCCAGCAGGAGGGTGAACAGCAGCAGCGGCCCTAGGAAGAGCAAGGCAGTGGCGGCCGGCATCCAGTATTCGGGTATGGCGTGGGCCCGCATGAGCCAACTACCTACCGACTTTACGGCGCCCGAAGAGAGGATAAAACTGGAGCAAAGCACTGCGCCCAGCACTTCGGTGGCGCGCCGCCCTTCGAGGTAGCTGAATACGATACCCCACAACATGCCCAGCATGAGCCCGTTGAGAAACAGGAAAAGCAGGCTGGCGTAGTGATCGCGGGCATAGCCAAAGCCTGCCAGCGCCAGCCCTGAGGCCAGCACAAACCCCAGCAGCATATAGGGCCTGCTGCGCGGGGTCATCTCGGCAATGAGCTTGATACCCGCAAATTTGGAGAGGGCGTAGCCCAGCACCTGGGCGATGATGATGGCAATTTTAAAGTCGAGGGGGCCTACGTCCTGCGCATCGGCGTACTGGGCTGCGGCAAAGGGCTTGCGGAAGGCGTAGACGCAAAAGTACGCGCCGAAGGAGGCCAACATGGCGGCGGCCATGAAGCGGGCTCCCTCGGCGCGGCGTATGGAGAAGGGGTTTTTCATGGCTGCTTAAGCAAGCTGAAAATGCCGGCGCAGATAGGGGACGAGCTCGCCGGTATTGGCCAGCAGGTGGTGATGCGGATAGGCCAGCAATGCCTCGCGGCTGTGGGTGCCATTGCTGACGCCCAGGGAGAGGCCAACGCCGGCGGCCTGGCCGGAGAGCAGGTCGCTGGGGGTGTCGCCCAAGTTGACCACGCGTTGGGGGTCGGCTACGCCGAGGCGGCGCATGGCGGCCTGTATCATATCGGGGTAGGGGCGGCCCCGCTCGGTTTCGTCGGGGGTCAGGGAGAGGTCGACGACGGCCTTGGGGCCAACGGCCATATACGTTTCGTCGAGGTCGGCATCCCAGCCCAATCGCTGGAGGATGATGTTGGTGACTTTGCGATAGAAGCCCGTTGTGAGGGCAATTTTTACGCCCTCTTCCCGCAATTGGCGCAAGGTTTCGGGGGCGCCCGGAGCGGGCGCGACCTCGGCGGTGCGGTAGTGGTTTTCGAGTATGTCGCAAAAGAGGGCATACGTGTTTTCCACGCGGGCGGGCAGCTCGGGATGATCGGGGCCTATGGCTTCGCCCCAAAGGGTTTGTACCACAATTTTTTTGGGCAGGCCCTGCATATCGTTGATGCGTTGTCGGCTGGCGGGGAGTTCGCTCTGTACGGCGGCCTCATAGAAGCAGTTCTCTACTTCTTTTTGGTCGCGCACGGTAGTGCCTGCCATATCGAATACGGCGAGGCTGATGAAGTCGGATAACATAGACATGGCAGTTGAATTATTCCTGAGTATGGTTGGGGAAGAGGTAGAATACGAGCATTCGGGCGGGCTTATCCGAGCGGTTGTGGGGCACATGCGGGATGCGCCCGTCGAAGAAAAGGGTGTCGCCGGCCTCCATAGGGATAAACTCCTCTTCAATCTGGTAGACGACGCTGCCTTCCAGCAGGTATTTGTATTCGTAGGCGTCGGTAGTGACCATCTCGCGCTCGGCGCGGGGGTCGAGGCGCAGGATGACCACCTCTACAGAGCCCTGGCGCAGCGCATTCTCCATGATGTGGGCGTAGTGGAAGCCTTTTGACTCCTCTTCGCGCTGAAGGGGCGTTTGCTCGCCGGCCCGGCGCAACAGATATTTTTCAGCAGAAGAAAAGGAGAGCCCTTTAAAAAAAAGCTCTGCGGTATAGTCGAGGGCGTGGATGAGCTCGAACAGCACGGGCAGTGAAGGCACGGTGCGGCTGTTTTCAATTTTCGACACCAGCCCTTTGCTCACGCCGGCCCTTTCGGCCAATACAGATAGCGTCAGTCTTCTTTCTTTGCGAATTTGGCGTATGCGTTTGCCTATTCCCGTAACTAAGTATTGGCTCATATTGGGTGCTGATTTTAGTGCAACAGCCAGCCTTTTGAGGAGGTTGCCCGACAAATATAAGCCCTGTATTTTAACCTGTTTCAACCCATACGCCGGCCGGAGGGAGAATTAATGATAACTTAATAGTGGCTTAAAGCAGGCTTTTCAAGCAGGCCCATACTTTTGCTGTGCGGGCCGATTTTGGCCCTGTTTTACTCATATTAAACCAGTAATATGCCAGCTCAGGAAACAGACCGCACCTTCGATTTAGCCGTTGTGGGGGGTGGAATAGTGGGCTTAGCCCATGCCTATGAAGGCGCTCGGGCCGGACTAAAAGTGGCCCTCTTTGAACGGAGTCCGGCGGCGGCGGGCGCCACCATTCGCAACTTCGGCATGGTGTGGCCCATTGGTCAGCCTGAGGCGGGTTTTGACCGGGCCATGCGCTCGCGGGAGGTATGGCTGAAACTGGCGAGCGAGGCCCGCTTTTGGGCGCAGCCCTGGGGGTCGCTTCACTTGGCGTATCACGATGATGAGATGGCTGTACTGGAGGAGTTTATCCATACCAGCGCAGGCAGCGGCGCTTATCAGGCTACGCTGCTAAACCCTGCTGCCGCCCTCGATAAAAGCCCGGCCGTGCGTCCGGTAGGCCTTAAAGGGGCTATGTACAGCGCTACTGAGGTGAATGTAGACCCGCGCGAAGCTACGGAAGCCATTCATCGTTACTTGCGGGAGGCAATGGGCGTAGCCATATACTATGGCGTAGCCATTACGCATATTGCAGCCCCTGTGTTGGCCGGTAGCGGGCAAGAGTGGAAGGCCGAGCGGATTGTGGTATGTACCGGCGCCGATTTTGAAACCCTATACCCTGCCCAATTTGAGCAGGAGGGTTTGGTGAAATGCAAACTACAGATGATGCGCACGGGCGTGCAGCCCAACAACTGGCAACTGGGGCCCAACTTGGCTGCCGGCCTCACTTTGCAGCACTACGGCGCTTTTGCCAACTGCAAAAGCTTAGCGGCGGTAAAGAAGCGTTTTGCCCGCCGCATGGCCGAGTACAACCAATGGGGCATACACGTGATGGTGTCGCAGACCGCTAAGGGAGAGCTTACCATCGGCGACAGCCATGAGTACAGCCTCAACCCCAGTCCCTTCGACAAGCAATTCATCAACGACCTCATTCTCGATTATCTGCGCGGTTTTGCCCAGTTTCCCAATGCAGCCATCGCCGAAACCTGGCATGGCGTTTATCCCAAATGCCCTCGCGGCCGCAATCACATTCGCTTCGAGCCCGAGCCGGGCGTCATGGTCGTTAATGGCCTCGGAGGCGCAGGAATGACCCTGTCGTTTGGGCTGGCCCAGGAAACGATGGCTTAAAGTTGCCTGAGGTTCAACGAAATGAGACATGGCGCAAGGCAACGCACATGGGCGAAGTAGTTCCAACTGTCAAGCAAATAAGGCTTTGCGCCTCATGTGCGTTTCAGTTAACGAAAGCTTAATTATTTATTAAAACGAAACTGGCGGGCGAATCGGAATAAGCGCAGCAACTTCGCTTCCGAAAAGGGCTGCCCCGGGTGGAGCCGGGGCAAACCCTGTTGAACCAATTTTTATTAAAAAAGGAGCTCAAAGGTATGAAACTTTTCCAACCGACGCAAGGCGTACGGACACTAATGTCGTTTGCCCGTCTTGCTTCTCTGCTCGCTTTTTGCCTGGGTTTTTCAACCCAGATGCTGGCACAGCAAAAAGTGATGGGCACGGTAACCGATGCCGCTACTGGCGAGACGCTCATTGGCGTCAGTATTTTGATTAAGGGTAGCCCCAACGGTACCGTAACCGATTTCAATGGCAAATACGAACTGAATACGTCCGGCGATGCCGTGTTACAATTCAGCTTTGTAGGCTATCTCACCCAGGAGGTCAGCGTAGGCGGTCGTGCTACCGTTGATGTGGTTTTGTCCGTCGATGCCGTAAGCTTATCGGAAGTGACGGTAACGGCCTTAGGCATTAGCCGCGAAACCAAAGCCCTGGGGTATGCCGTACAAAAGGTGAGCGGCGACGATCTGGTACAGGCTCGCGAAACCAACCTCGTGAGCTCGCTGGCGGGCAAGGTGGCCGGCGTGACCATCGTCAACAACCCTTCTGGTATTGGCAGCTCGGCCCGCGTGACCATCCGCGGCGAGCGCTCGCTGAACATCAACAAAAACCAGCCTCTGTTTGTCGTCGATGGCGTACCCATTACCAATGAGTTTGTGGGTTCTTCAGGCCGCAGCAACCAGGATGCCGACTATGGCAATGGCGCAGGCTTCGTGAACCCCGACGACATCGCTACCATCACCGTGCTGAAAGGCGCCAGCGCTACGGCCCTCTATGGCTCGCGCGCCAGCAACGGCGTTATCCTCATCACCACCAAAACGGGCCAGGGCACGCGCGGCCTGGGCGTATCTGTCAACTCTACGGTTAGCTTCGAGTCGGCCCTGCGACTGCCTGAATACCAGAACATCTATGGCCAGGGCCTCAATGGCGAATTTGGCTTTTCGGACGGCAACGGCGGGGGCTCGCGCGACGGCGTAGACGAAAGCTGGGGCCCGGCTATGAACGGCCAATTGTTGCCCCAGTTCGACTCGCCTACCTCCAATGGCTTGCGCGGCGCCGACGTGGGCAACCTCTACACACAGATTGGCCCCGTCAACCTCAGCGCTCAGTTGGCTGCCCGCGGCGAGATCACACCCACGCCCTGGGTAACTCAGCCCAATAACATTGCCGATTTCTTTGAAACCGGCGTTACGCAAACGCACAATGTAGCCATCTCTGGCGCCAACGAACAAGGCGACTTCCGGGCTTCCTACACTTACCTCGATCAAACGGGTATTGTGCCGAACACCGATCTCACCCGCAATACCTTCTCGCTGTCGGGCGGCTATAAGATGAACGACAAATTCCGCGTGCGCGCCGTGATGAACTACATCAACAGCGTCAGCGGCAACCGCCCCAACCTCAGCTATGGCACCGAGAACATCATGTACCTGTTCAACTGCTGGTTTCCCCGCAATACCAGCATCGCATCGCTGCGCGACTACTGGCAGGCGGGCCGCGAAGGGCTCAACCAGTTTAACTTCAACTACAACTACCACGACAACCCCTACTTCAACGTATACGAAAACACCAACTCCCAGGATGTTAACCGCCTCTACGGCAACGTATCGCTGACCTACGACTTCACCAACTGGCTCAGCCTGATGGTGCGCACGGGCACCGACTTCAGCAACGACTTCCGCACCCGCCGCCGCGCTTACTCCACCCAGCGCTTCCTGCGGGGCAGCTACCGCGAGGAGAAAATTTTCTTCTCGGAAACCAACAGCGACTTCCTGCTCAGCTTTACGCCCGAGATGAGCGGCGCCCTCACGTTTAACGCCGCTGCCGGCGGAAACATGATGCGCCAGCAGGGCAACTACTCCGATGTGTTTGCTCCCGAATTAGCCGTACCTGGCGTATACAACCTCACCAACTCGCGCGTGGCCCTGCAAAGCGCCAACTCGTTTAGGGAAAAGCGCATCAACAGCTTGTACGCTACGGCTCAGCTGGGCTGGAACAACTGGTTGTACTTCGACCTCTCCGGCCGCAACGACTGGTCGAGCACCCTGCCTGCCGATTCGCGCAGCTACTTCTACTACTCCGCCAACCTCAGCGCCGTCATCACCGAAGTGCTGAAGCTGAGCCAGAACAGCGCCCTGTCCTTTGCCAAACTTCGCCTCGGTATCGCTCAGGTGGGCAACGATACGGATCCCTATCAGTTGGCTGCCGTATTCAACGCCAGCACCCCGGTGCAGGGCAACCCGGTTTACTCCGAGTCGGCCAACCTGCCCAACGCCGGCCTCAAGCCTGAAATCAGCTCTTCCATAGAGACGGGCTTTGACGTTCGCTTCTTCCGCGACCGGGTGGGCCTCGACTTTACCTACTACAACACCCGCTCGGAAAACCAGATATTGGGCATTCCGCTGTCGAACACTACGGGCTACAGCCAACGCCTCATCAACGCCGGTCTCATCCGCAACTACGGCATGGAGGTAGCGCTGAACCTGCGCCCTGTAGAAACCCGCGACTTTAGCTGGGATGTCAGCGTCAACTGGTCGCGCAACAACAGCGAAGTGGAAGAACTCTATACCGACGCCGAAACGGGCGAAGTATTGGAGAACTACGTTATCGCTGATCGCTATGTAACGGTCGAAGCCCGCGTAGGCGAGCGCATGGGCAATATGTACGGCATCGGCTATGCCCGCGTGCAAAATACCGACCCCAACGCGCCTTATTACGACCCCACAGGCCAGTTTGTGGGCCAGGTGGTGTACAACTCGGCGGGTAAGCCCATCGCTACCAGCAGCCGCATCTTGTTGGGTAATTACAACCCCGATTGGCTGGCCGGCATCAACAACTCCTTCCGCTACAAGGGCATCAACCTCAGCTTTCTGTTCGACATCCGCAGCGGCGGCGAGGTGTATTCGCATACCCAGACGGTGGGCCGCGAAGGCGGGATGATTGTTGAAACCCTCGAAGGCCGCGCCAATGGCTACGACCTCAGCCTTGAAGGCAATGGCGTAGTGGGCGAAGGCGTGGTGCAGCAGGCCGACGGCAGCTTCAAGCCCAATGATTTTGAACTCAGCGCCCGCGAATGGCATACGTCCATCACCTTGGGCCGCCGGGTGCTGGAGCCTATGATTTACGACGCGTCTTTCGTGAAATTGCGCGAACTGCGCTTAGGCTATACCTTCCCCAACAGCCTGCTGAGCAAGACGCCCTTCCGCGACCTTAGCCTTACGCTGGTGGGCCGCAACCTGGCCCTCTGGACCGACGTACCCCACATCGACCCGGAGACGTCTTCTACTTCGGGCGGTACCGTTATCCCGGGCGTAGAGTCGGTGGCGCTGCCTTCGGCCCGCAGCTGGGGTGTAAACCTCAATTTTAAATTCTAAATGCAGAGCGATCTATGAAAAACTTACTCATAAAAGCTTTCCTGCTGCTTGGCCTCGTAGCCATAGCGCCGGCCTGCACCGATGATTTTGATGAAATCAATACCAACCCTAACGCTCCCGTTGGCGTACCGGCATCCCTGTTGCTGCCCCGAATTCAGGCGGCTATGGTGGGCACGGTACTGGGCGAAGCCTGGGGCATTGGCAATATCGTCATCCAGCAAACGGCCAAAAACCAGTTCGTAAACGAAGACCGCTACCTTTGGGGGGAAATCAACTCCATCTGGAACGCCGTTTATGGCAATGCCCGCGACCTCAAAGCGGTGATCGACCTGGCCGAAGAAAATGGCGAAAACAACTACAAGGGCATGGCCTTAGTGCTCAAGTCGTGGATGTTCTCGCTGGCTACCGACGCTTATGGCGACGTACCTTACAGCGAAGCCACCCAGGCCAAAGAAGGCATTAACCTACCTAAGTACGACACCCAGGAGGAGATATACAATGGTATCTTAGCCGACTTAGCCGAGGCCAACAACCTGCTGGGCTCTACCGGCGAGGTTATTGCCGGCGACCTGATCTACGGCGGCGACATTGCCAAGTGGAAGCGCTTAGCCAATTCGCTGCGCATCCGCTACCTCATGCGCATCTCCAACAAGCGCAGCGTAGGGGCCGAAATTGCGGCTATCGTCAACAACCCGGCTCAAACGCCGATCTTTACCAGCGATGCTGAAAGCGCCATCTACCGCTATCGCTCGGCAGCTCCTGATCAGTTCCCGTTGCATACAGCCCGCATCGGCTCATTCAACGAGTTCCGCGCCAGCAAAACGATGGTCGATCAGCTTAAGGCTTACAATGACCCCCGCCTTACCGTATTCTTCCGCCCTACGCCGGCTACCGAAGGTACGGCAACCCCTGAGTATGTGGGGCTGCCCAATGGCCTCAACGACGTAGACGCGCTGGAATTTAACGGCGGCCCGCAGTTTCAGTCGCGCATCAGCGCTTTATTCTTCGAAAATGCCGTTTCCAACGAAGGTTTAGCCATTGCCAAAGGCGTTGTTATGACTTATGCCGAGCTCCAGTTTCTGCTGGCCGAAGCCGCCGAACGCGGCCTCATCAGCGGCGATGCGGCTGCCTACTACCAAGCCGGCATCGCGGGCTCATTTGCCTACTATGGCCAGTCGGTACCTGCCGGCTACTTAGCGCAGCCAGGCGTAGCCTATACCGGCGCCCAAGCCGAAAAGCTCGAAAAGATTGGCATTCAGAAGTGGATCAGTCTCTTTTATCAGGGTATGGAAGCTTGGTTTGACTGGCGCCGCACGGGTTTTCCCCGCATTCTTCCCGGCCCCAGCAACCAGAACGACGACCGCATTCCTGTGCGTTTCATCTATCCCATCATCGAGCAGGCGCTGAACGCTTCCAACCGGGCTGAGGCCGTAACCCGCCAGGGGGAAGACGACATCAATACGAAAATGTGGTATCTGAAATAGTTTGGTTTTGATTAAGCGCCCATTCAAACTCCCATCAATTGGCTATGAATGGCCCATTTTGTTTGATCCTTCGTTGGATTTTTTCGCCGTAGCTGCCGGCTACGCCTGCAAAATCCGCCTCGGCTGAAGCAAAATGGACTCATTCTCGCTCAATCATGAAAATTTGAATAGGCGCTAGGCTTTAGGCGAAAAATCAGCTTGAACGTAGGCGGCTGTCCTTTACCGGGCGGCCGCTTTTTTTGTTGGTGAATGGCGCATAGGCACGCCATGCCACGCCGCTGCGGAGCCGCGTGAGGGACAGCAGCGGTATGGGGGCGCCGCGAAGAGGGTTTGTCCGTTAACAATGACGCGCCCCCATAATAGCGGATGGCCCGACCCCGCCCCCCGTTCGGAGCATTACCGCCTCATGGGATCAAGGGGTTAAAGGGGGGCGGGGGCACGCCCCAAAAGCTCCTCAACCTCACCAGTAAATGACCATACCTATGCCGTTCTCCGCTGCGCCTAATAGCATCCTGACCTCTTTTTCGCGGCCGGCGCTGATGAAGTAGTTGGCTAAGTCGAAGGCGAAGAGGAAGGCGCCCTGCAAGAGAATGGACCTGCCATAACCGCGCAACCGCTCGGGGCGTTGGTCGGTATTTTTGGCGCGCTCCATGAGGTAGAGGCCGCCGGCCATATAGCCCAGGTCGAGGCCGGCATTGAGGAGTAGTATCTTTTGAAAGCCGTAGTGCTCGTTTATGGCGCCGTAGAGGGTAGGGGAGTCGGCTACGTGGCCGGCCGACCAATAGCCTAAGGCGGCAATGCCGAGGTTGACGCCATTCCACAGGGCGTTCATCTCGTGGAAATAGCGATTCTGGCCCGTGCTGCGACTGCGCCATGTTAGTCCGGTAGCTATGTTGCCTGCCGCCCAGCCGCCGAGAACCAGCATAGCCGTACGCTGATGGCCGAGGCGTGCCTGGTCGAAATGCAGGAGATCGGCCGTTGATGTCTGGCCCCAGAGGGCAGCGGTAGCGGCTGCAAAGAGCAGCAGCAGCGCCATGCGCAAAGCGCTTGAAGAATAACCGTTCATGGGGGTGAAACAGCAACGGCAGCAAATGGTTTACCGGCGGCGGTAGGCGCTCCAGAAGATGCTCCAGTCGAGCGAAGGCTGATAGTCTTTGGCGTAGAAAAAGTTGAGGCGCTGGATGGTAGCTGCGTCGGGTTGAGGGAGGCGCAGCCCGTCGAGCGGGCTGAAAACGCCCGGCAAAAGGCGTGGCAGGCCTTCTGCCGCCCGCATGTCGTATCCTACCCAGCTCAGTTGGCCTGTGAGCGCCTTCCAGGCGTGGCCGGCCCATTGGGTTGGTTGGCGCAGCCACAGGGCGTGCAAGGGCCATAGCAGCAATACCGCTGCCGCTAAAGTTATATCTAATAAGCGCTTGGCGCGTTGTTGCCGGGGCTCGGCTATCCTGAATTGAATGTCTATGGTATAAAGTTCGCCGGCTGTGTTTTTAGAATGGCTGCCGATGATACTCAAGCTTTCTTCGGGCAGGATTTTGTAGAGTATCTTAGGGCCAAGCCTGCTCATCCATTGCATAATGGCCTGGGCGCTGACATCGCGGGAGCAGAAGATGATCTCGTCTATGCGGTAGATGTGCACAATCTCCTCCAATTGGTCGAGGCGGCCGAGTTGGTCGGGGCCGTCGGCCTCGGGGTCTACGCGCCCCATCAGGTTTTTGTGTACGGCGGCTTGTTGCAGCAATTGGAGGGCGCGCCTGCACTCGTCCGGGCCGCCTACTATGGCTAAGTTGCGCACCTGATCCTGCCCCAGATTGAGGTTGCGGTAACGCAAAAAGTGGGCTGTCATGCGGGTTGCGGCGACGGCAGCCAGCGCCCATGCGGCGCCCAGCACAATGAGCGCCCGGCTCGATCGGTATTCCAGATCGAGGAAGCCATAAACGGCAGCCAGCAGCAGGCTGCCCAAAGCCAGGCCCCCGGCAATACGGCGAAGGCGAAAAGGCTGGTCGTAGCCGCCGCTGAAGTATACGGCGCCCACCCAGATGGCTACATACAGTGGAAAGTTGAGGTACAGAATGCTGGAGTGGTAGTAGTCGGGGTCGTGGAAGTGATAGGCGGCCCAGAAACGCTTGAGGAAAACGAGCCCGCCATAGAGGGTGACGGCATCGAGCAGCGGCCAGGCCAAGCGCCGGACGAGGTTGCTGAGCAGGGTAGCTGCGGCCTGAAGGTAGATGGCTGCCTGCAACATCCGAATGAATAGTCGGGCCTGCTCGCCTTCAAAGTGCTTGCGGGCAAAAATGATCATGGCCTGATAAAAGGCCTTTACATAGTTGAGGCTGCCTTTTTTAGTGCTCTCTCCTTTGTAGTGTATGATGGTGGTATGCGGAAAGTAGTAGTTTTTGAAGCCGGCCAATACGATGCGGTACGACAGGTCGATGTCTTCGCCATACATAAAAAAGGCTTCATCGAGCAGGCCGGCGCGATCCAGCGCTGAGCGGCGCATGAGCATAAAGGCGCCGGAGAGCACTTCGATTTCATGGGTTTCGTGCTCGGAAAGATAACCTAAATGATAGCGATTGAATCGTTGGGAGTGAGGGAAGAGGCGCGACAGGCCCACGGCTTTGCAAAAAGCTACCCAGGGCGAGGGGAAGCCCCGCTTCGACTCGGGCAGGAAATTGCCTGCCCCATCGATCATGCGCACGCCTAAGCCGCCGGCATCGGGCTGCTGGTCCATAAAGGCCACGCACTTTTCAAAAGTATCTTCTTCTACGACGGTATCGGGGTTGAGCAGCAGCACGTACTGGCCCGTACTTTCGCGTATGGCCTGGTTGTTGGCGATGGAAAAGCCGGGGTTATGCCGATTGGCGATGAGGCGAACCTCCGGAAACTTCTCCCGCACCATAGCTACAGAGTTGTCGACGGAGTTGTTGTCTACTACCCACACCTCGGTTTCTACCCGCCGGGCGGCTTTGCGCACGCTCAGCAGCGCCTGCTCCAGGAAGTAGCGGACGTTGTAGTTGACGATGATAACGGATAGCTTCATATTGGCGGCAATGCGGGTTATTCGTTGCGGTAGGGGATGCGGGCTACAATGCTGCGGCCGAGCGTCACTTCGTCGGCGTATTCCAGCTCGCCTCCGAAGGATACGCCCCGGGCGATGGTACTTACTTTTACGTTCGTTTCGCGCAGTTTTTTGCTGAGGTAGAAAATGGTGGTTTCGCCTTCGATGGTGGGGCTTACAGCCATGATGATTTCCTGGGTTTCGCCGTTAGTGGCCCGTTGCAGCAGGCTGTCTACGTTCAGGTCGTCGGGGCCTACGCCATCGATGGGCGAGATGACGCCGCCCAGCACATGGTATAGCCCCCGGTATTGGCTGGTATCTTCGATGGCCATCACATCGCGTATGGATTCTACTACGCAGATGACCGAGCGATCGCGGCGGGCGTCGCTGCAAATGCCGCAGATGGGGTCGTCGCTGAGGTTATGGCAAACCGAGCAGGCTTTGATCTCGCGGCGCATCTTGAGTACGGCTTCAGCAAACTGCTCGCTCACTTCCGGGGGCTGGCGCATGAGGTGTAGCGCTAAACGCAGTGCCGTTTTGCGGCCTACCCCCGGTAGCCCGGAGAAGGCATTGACCGCATTTTCAATGAGTTTTGACGAAAAAGGCATATCAATTTGTCTGCTTTTGCATGGAGAAATATTCCCCTGATGCGTATTTTGATAAACCAAGCCGTCGGCTTGGTGTTGAAAATACGATTACTTTGGCCCTCAAAAATGAATATTTTATCGCATTTTTGCGGCAGCTAGGGAAAAGCTTATTGAAAAAACGATAAAAAGCAGTTCAATATGGCGGAAGTTATTCGCATGCCCCGCATGAGCGACACCATGGAAGAGGGCAACATTGTAAGCTGGCTGAAAAAAGAAGGCGACCGGGTTGAACCGGGCGAAACGCTGGCCGAAGTCGAAACCGATAAGGCAACGATGGAACTGGATAGCTATACCGAGGGCGTACTGCTGCACATTGCCATCAAGCAGGGGCCGGTACCCATCGACGGCATCATTGCCGTTGTTGGTCAGCCTGGCGAAGACTGGGAATCGGCGCTGAAAGGCCAGACGAGCGCAGCCCCGGCGGCTCCGGCTCCGGCAGCCCCGGCTCCGGCAATGCCCGCTGCCGAGCCTGCTCCGGCAACTGCTCCTGTTGCTCCTACGCCGGCGCCCGCAACGGCTTCGGCTGATGCGGGGCGCTCCAAAGCTTCGCCTTTGGCGCGGAGCATTGCCCGCGAGGCCGGCGTTGACATCGGCCAGATTGCAGGCAGCGGCGATAATGGCCGTGTGGTAAAGCGCGATGTAGAAGCCTTCATTGACACCCAAAAGGCAGCGCCTGCCTCCGCGCCCGCTGCGGCCTTACCGGCGCCTGCCGGTGAAAATTACGAAGAGATTACCCTCTCACAGATGCGCAAAACCATTGCCCGCCGCCTGAGTGAGAGCATGTTCTCTGCGCCGCACTTTTATCTCATCGTCGAAATCAATATGGCTGAAGCTACCGAATGGCGCAAGCGCATCAATGAGGTGGCGCCGGTGAAAATCAGCTTCAACGACCTGGTGGTCAAAGCTTGTGCGGCAGCGCTCAAGCAGCACCCGGCCATTAACTCGTCCTGGCTGGGCGATAAAATTCGCATCAATCACGATATCAACATCGGCGTAGCCGTAGCCGTAGAAGACGGACTGCTGGTGCCTGTTATCCGCCATGCCGACGCCAAGTCGTTGTCGCAGATCAATACGGAGATCAAGACGCTGGCCGGCAAAGCCAAAGACCGCAAACTGCAGCCCCAGGAAATGCAGGGCAATACGTTTACCATTTCCAACCTGGGGATGTTTGGTATCGAAGAATTTACGGCCATCATCAATCCGCCCGACGCCTGCATTCTGGCGGTAGGCGGCATCATAGAAAAGCCTGTTGTAAAAGATGGCGAGCTGGCCATAGGGCAGATGATGAAGGTAACCCTGTCGTGCGATCACCGCGTGGTAGACGGCGCTACGGGCGCCCAGTTCCTGCAAACGCTGAAGCAGATTCTGGAAAACCCCATTCGCCTGCTGGTGTAAAGCGCTATGGATAAAAAAACCGTTGTGTTGGGCGCTACGCCCAACCCTGACCGATATGCTTATCTGGCGGTAGCACAACTACGGGAAAAGGGGTTTACCCCCATTCCCGTAGGCGTTCGCCGGGGCGAAATAGAGGGAATCGAAATCATTCAGGGGAAACCCGAGTTGGATGAAGTACATACCGTAACGCTATACCTGAACCCCGAGCGGCAGCGCGAGTACTACAACTATATACTGGGGCTAAAGCCCAAGCGCATCGTTTTTAATCCGGGGACGGAAAATAGCGAACTGGCTCGCTTAGCGCGCGAAGCGGGCATAGAGGTAGCTGTGGCCTGCACTTTGGTGATGCTGTCCATTGGCGCTTACTAAAAGAAGCGGCGTGCGGATTTATTTGGCGGGAACTTCGGGCATTTGGCATTCTTCGCCCACCTTGCGGCCACAAACGGTACATTCGCCTAATTGATCCTTCAGCATGGGGTTATTGCTGGCGCAAGTGCCCCGAAATTCATTGCCGGTAATGATGTGGCGCAGGTTGATCATGATGAAGGAAAGTATAAATAAGCCGAAGATTAGGCCCAATACATATAAGAATTCCATTGTCGATGGTTGAGTTTGTCACCGCAAAAGTAACAATCGTATGCAAGAAAAGTTAGCTGCTTTTGGTCGCCTGCTGAAAATAATGGACGAATTGCGCGAGCAGTGCCCCTGGGACCGCAAGCAAACCTTTGAAACGCTCCGCAACCTCACCATCGAAGAAACCTACGAATTAGCCGATGCCATCCTCGATCAGGACGTAGACGGAATCAAAGAGGAAATCGGCGATTTGATGCTACACATGGTTTTTTATGCCAAAATTGCCGATGAAAAAGGCGCTTTTGACATTGCCGGCGCACTGCACGCCATCTGCGATAAGTTAGTGGCCCGGCATCCGCACATTTATGGCGATGTGATAGCCGACGATGAAGAGACCGTTAAGCGCAATTGGGAGCAGCTGAAACTCAAAGAGGGCAAAAAGTCGGTATTACAAGGCGTGCCCCGTTCATTGCCGGCTATGGTGAAGGCTTACCGTATGCAGGAAAAGACAAAACAGGTGGGCTTTGAATGGGAAAACGAGGGGCAAGTGTGGCAAAAGGTAGAAGAGGAAATTGCCGAGTTCAGGCAAACCATAGACGAAAATATGCCTCAGGCAAAACGCGAGGAAGAGTTTGGCGATGTGCTTTTTAGTCTTGTCAACTACGCCCGCTGGCAGGGTATTGACCCGGAGACGGCTTTGGAGCGCGTGAATCAGAAGTTTAAGCGCCGCTTTGAATACATCGAACAAAACGCCGACCGCGACCTCCGGGATATGTCGTTGGCAGAAATGGATCAACTCTGGGAGGAAGCCAAAACAAAGGAAAAGCGCGGCTAATGCAAAATTGTGCGCTCACAACAATTTTAGCTTCTTTCGATACTGTAAATTGTTAGTATCTTTGCACCGCTTTTTAAGAAGGGGGCTTTTGCCCGGGCGAAAGCCGTTTATTTTGACTCCGGTCAAAACAACCGCTAAGGCTTTGCCGGCGTTATCTTTTTTGTGGGTAGTCATCACCTCAGCAGCGTATGAGAAAGATTGAAATGGACATTGTAGCGCTATCGCACAGCGTAACCAACTCCACCAATTATGCGGTAGTTTTGGGCGAAAAGAGTGGTTCTCGCCGGTTGCCAATCGTTATTGGCAGCTTTGAGGCGCAAGCCATAGCGGTGGCCATAGAAGGCATGACCCCCAACCGGCCGCTAACGCACGACCTCTTCAAAAATGCGCTGGATACCTTCAATATAGAGCTTAAAGAGATCATCATCAACAACCTGCTGGAAGGCATTTTTTATGCCAGGCTGGTATGCCTCAAAGATGGGGAGCTCATCGAAATAGACTCCCGTACTTCCGACGCGCTGGCTATGGCCGTTCGTTTTCGCTGCCCGATATATACCTACGATTTTATCCTTGATGCAGCCGGCATTGTACTGGAAGGAGGCGCCAACGAAGAAGATGCTGCGCCCTCTACAACGCCTGCGCGGCGGCCGGTTCGCTCTGCGGGTAAGGAGCGCTCGTTGTCGAATATGTCGACCGATGAACTGGAGCGGATGCTTGGCGAAGTGCTCAATGAAGAAGACTACGAGCGCGCGGCCGAAATCCGCGATGAGATCAAACGCCGCAGCGATAAGTCATAACTATAGAGACGGCAGATATTCGTTGCGCTATTTTTTGCAGAAAGGGCGCGGGCAAGTATAAATTTCCCTACTTTTGTGCGCGAATTAAGCAATCCGCAAGCAATGGGCGAAATACAACCCCGAGAGGCCATTCTGTTGCTGGCCGATGGCACGGTTTTCAAAGGTAAAGCCGCTGGTAAAATCGGTACAACAGTCGGCGAACTCTGTTTCAATACCGGTATGACCGGCTATCAGGAAATTTTTACCGATCCTTCCTATTTTGGGCAAATTCTGGTGACCACCAACGCCCACATCGGCAATTATGGCGCTAAAGCGGTAGAGACCGAATCGGGCGGCGTGAAAATCGCCGGCTTAGTGTGCAAAAATTTTACCGTCCCTTACAACCGGCCTTTAGCCGACGAAGACATTCAGGCTTACTTTGAGCGCGAAATGCTGGTAGGCATTTCCGACGTAGATACCCGGGCCATTGTGCGCCACATCCGCGATAAGGGCGCCATGAATGCCATCATTTCCAGCGAAATTCTGGATGAAGAAGCGCTGCGGGAGCAATTGGCTCAGGCCCCCGATATGGATGGCCTGGAATTGGCCAGTCAGGTCAGTACGCCCGAGCCCTATACCTTAGGCGAGGAACAAGCGCCTTATCGGGTGGCGGTACTGGATTTTGGCACCAAACAAAATATCCTGCGCTGTTTTACAGAGCGCGGTTGTTACCTCAAGGTCTTCCCGGCCCGCACTCCTGCCGCCGAAGTAAAAGCTTTTGCGCCGGATGGTTACTTCCTGAGCAATGGCCCTGGCGATCCGGCCAGTATGGACTATGCCATAACGACAGTCAAAGCGTTGTTGGAAGAGAACAAGCCGTTGTTTGGCATTTGCTTAGGCCACCAACTGCTGGCCTTGGCCATGGATATTCCTACCTACAAGATGCACCACGGCCATCGGGGCATCAACCATCCGGTGAAAAATGTGCTGACGGGGCATTGTGAGATCACGAGCCAAAACCACGGCTTTGGGGTAAACCCCGAGGTGGTGCGCGCCAAAGCGGATGCCATAGAAATAACGCACCTCAATTTGAACGACGATACCATTGAAGGCATCCGCCTGCGCAACAAGCCCGCTTTTTCGGTGCAGTACCACCCTGAGGCGGCGCCTGGCCCGCACGATGCCCGCTACCTTTTCGATGATTTTATTCGGCTGATGGCCGGGCATAAACAGCCGGGCTAAGCGCATAAACATAAATGATCGCCCTGACCATAGCGAGTATTCATTTTACTGACTACAAAACATCAACGCTGTATGAGCACAATTGCAGACATTCGCGCCCGTGAGATCCTCGATTCCCGGGGCAATCCGACGGTGGAAGTAGAAGTGATGACCGAAGACGGCATCATTGGCAGGGCGGCCGTGCCCAGCGGCGCTTCAACGGGCGCCCACGAAGCTGTGGAGCTTCGCGACAACGACAAAGAGCGTTTTCTGGGTAAAGGCGTGCTGAATGCCTGCCGCAACGTTGAAGAGATCATCACCGATGAGCTCATTGGCATTGACGTAGCCGACCAGCGCTACATCGATCAGATTATGATGGAGCTCGACGGCACTGAAAACAAAGGCAAATTAGGCGCCAACGCCATTTTAGGCGTGAGCTTAGCCGTAGCCAAAGCCGCAGCCGCCACCCTCAAGCAACCGCTGTACCGCTATGTAGGCGGCGTAAACGCCCACGTGATGCCGGTGCCTATGATGAACATCCTCAATGGAGGCTCTCATGCCGACAACAGCATCGACTTTCAGGAATTTATGATTATGCCCGTAGGCGCCGATCAGTTTTCTGAGGCCCTGCGGATGGGCGTAGAGGTGTTTCACCACCTCAAGAGCGTGCTGAAGAAAAAAGGCTACAGCACCAATGTAGGCGATGAAGGCGGCTTTGCCCCCAACATCAAGAGCAACGAAGAAGCGATAGAAACGGTATTGACGGCCATCGAAGCCGCCGGCTACAAACCAGGTATAGACATCATGATTGCGATGGATGCTGCCGCTTCGGAGTTTTGGGTAGAAGACGAGAAAGTTTACCACTTTAAAAAATCGAGCGGCAATAAATTGTCGAGCGCCGATATGGTAGGCTATTGGGCGGAGTGGGTAAACAAATACCCCATCCTGTCTATCGAAGACGGCTTAGCCGAAGACGACTGGAACGGCTGGCAGCAACTCACCCAGGCCATTGGCGATCGGGTTCAATTGGTGGGCGATGATTTGTTTGTGACCAACACCAAGCGTCTGCAACAGGGCATTGACCAGAATATTGCCAACTCGATCCTCATCAAAGTCAATCAGATTGGCACGCTGACGGAAACCATTGACGCCGTAAACTTAGCTACCCGCAACGCGTATACCAGCGTGATGAGCCACCGTTCGGGCGAAACCGAAGATACGACCATTGCCGACTTGGCCGTGGCATTGAATACAGGCCAGATCAAAACGGGCTCGGCTTCGCGCTCCGACAGGATCGCAAAGTACAACCAACTGCTGCGCATTGAGGAAGAATTAGCAGAATCGGCTGTATACCCGGGCCGCTCGTTGTTGAGCTAAGCCTTTGTTTAGTCAAGGTTATTTTTTTTGAGATAATCGGCTGCTTGAGGCAAAGAACGACTTCCCGTTGCGGATAATCCGGCGGGAAGTCGTATCTTGCCGCCGCTAAATGAACTCAAGGTATGGCAAACCTGTTCCGCCAATTGACGAATATGCTGCCGGCGCCGCTGCGCAACCGGTACTTTCTGGCTTTGGCCCTGTTCTTCGCCTACATGATTTTCTTCGACCGGCATGATCTGCTCACCCAGATACAACTGCAACGCATGGTGAACAAGTTGCAGGACGACCGGACGTATTACGAAGAAAAAATTGAAGAAGAAAAACGCGAAAAGCAGGACATGGACGTCAATCAGGAGCGTTTTGCCCGCGAGCGTTATTTCATGCAACGCGCCGACGAAGATGTTTACATCATCGTTGATGAGGAAGAAGAGTAAAAATCGTAAATCGAACCGATAACTTTTACATACCCATGTCTGTACTTGTAAACAAGCATTCCCGCGTCATTGTGCAGGGATTCACCGGAAAGGAAGGCTCTTTCCACGCCAGCCAGATGATTGAATACGGCACGCCCTTAGTGGGTGGGGTTACGCCCGGCAAGGGAGGGACGCTTCACCTTGAGAAGCCGGTATTTGACACAGTAGCCGATGCGGTATCCAAAGAAGGCGCCGATACGTCGGTGATCTTTGTGCCGCCGCCTTTTGCTGCCGACGCCATTATGGAGGCTGCTGAGGCAGGCATCAAGGTGATTATCTGCATTACAGAAGGGATTCCGGTGCAGGATATGGTAAAGGCGAAGGCTTTTATTGAGCGCTACAACTGCCGCCTCATTGGCCCCAACTGCCCGGGCGTCATTACGCCTGATGAAGCCAAGTGCGGCATCATGCCGGGCTTCATTCACCGCAAGGGCAGCATCGGTATTGTAAGCCGTTCGGGCACGCTCACCTACGAAGCCGTGGATCAGGTGACCAAGGCCGGCATGGGCCAGTCGACCTGCATTGGTATCGGCGGCGACCCCATCATTGGCACCACCACCAAAGACGCGGTGGCCCTGCTGATGGAAGACCCCGAGACGGAGGGCATCATCATGATTGGGGAGATTGGCGGCACGATGGAAGCCGACGCTGCCCGCTACATCAAAGAATTTGGCACTAAGCCCGTGGTGGGCTTCATTGCCGGTCAGACGGCGCCTAAAGGGCGCACGATGGGCCATGCCGGCGCCATCATTGGCGGCAAAGACGATACGGCAGAAGCTAAGATGAAGATTATGGCCGAATGCGGTATTCACGTGGTGCATACGCCGGCGTCGATAGGCGTCACGATGGCGGCTGCCTTGAAAGGATAAGCATAAGCGTATTTTGATGAGGTGCGGGAGGTAAGGCTGTTGTCTTTACCTCCCGCGCGCGTTTTGGGGAGCAGGCGGCCCGCGTGAGGGGTGGAAGCGGTATGGGGGGCAGAGACGCAAGCGACAGGAGAAGCAAACGGCCCCCCATAAGAGCGGACGACCCGACCCCGGCCCGGGCCATTCTGCCGGGCGCCTTTGGGCGCGGGCAACTGCCAACCGGGCCGGGGGCACGCCCTAAAAACACACTTTATGCCATTGAGGCTGCTGCCCTGAAGCCGGCCAAAAAGTACGGCGGCGGATCAAAATGTTATCGGGCTGCTGCATAAACCGGGGCGAATGCGTATCTTTGCCGTCTAAAAGCAAAACATTACCATGAGTCGTTTTCTCCAATCTTCCTGGATGGTGGTTACCGGAATGATCCTGATGGCAGCGCTGACCCGCCTGATGCCGCACTGGCCAAACTTCACAGCAGTGGGCGCCGTGGCGTTGTTTGGGGCCGCTCATCTGGAGCGCCGCTCGATGGCTGTTCTTATTCCTTTTGCAGCGATGTACCTGAGCGATCTTTTGCTCAACAACCTCATCTACTCGGCTTATTTCAGCCACTTTACCTGGCAGATTGAGCCGGGCGCTTACATAGGTTTTGCGCTGGTGCTGGGCATTGGGATGTTGTTGCGCAACCGGGTGCGCCCGGGTACGGTATTTGCCGCAGGCGTAGCTTCTTCGGCTACATTCTTTTTGGTGAGCAACTTTGGGAGCTGGCTTTCGGGCAGCCTGTACCCCAAGACGGCTGCGGGCTTGTGGATGGCTTATGAAGCCGGGCTGCCCTTCTTCTGGAATACGCTGGCGGGCGACCTGTTCTTCAGTGCGGCGCTCTTTGGCAGTTATGCCTGGCTACAGCAGCGCTATCCGTCGCTGGCGGCGTCTGACCGCAACAACTAACCTCTGTGGGCGCCGTGCCGCAGGATGGAAATATAGGCGCTGGGCCCGGAATAACTTCGGTTTCATTGGTGGAAGGTGAAGACTACTATCTGGAAAACGGATTTTTGGTCTTTACTGAAAAATACCTGAGCAACCGGGGGTATTGCTGTGGCAGCGGCTGCCGGCACTGTCCCTATCGAAAGCGCCGGCAGCCGTCGCAGGATGCTGCGGAGGATGATTTGACCAAACTTTGAGTTTTTCCCTTTGCCGACAACACTTCAATATGGCATTTCTGACCATTCAGGATTTTGAAAAACAGTTGCCTCTAAAGGTGATGAACCGCGGGCGACAGTTGGATAAAGAAGAGCGCATCAGCGAAATTACAGAATTTGAAACGGGTAAGTGGGAAGCCTATATCCAGGATGAAGGCGCTGAAATGGAAGAGGTGTTTGCGCACATCAACCCAAAGGGAGAGGTACGCTACTCCGATTGTAGTTGCGATTCGCCAAACAAGCCCCATTGCGAACATTTAGCGGCTTTGTTGCTGTTTGTGAGGCGCTCTCAGTCGAATGCCGCCGCCGTTGCCCGGATCGAAACGCAACAGCAAGCTTCTACGGCCATTGTTTCTGAGTCGAAAGCAACCCCAACCGGATACTTGCCCGAAACGATACGTACGGTAGAACAGTGCAGCGAACTGGCCCGATTGTTGGTTAAGGTACTGGCTGCCTATCAGGACGCGGTTGCGCCGCATAAAGCCTTAGAACTGGCTACTGCTGTAAGCGGGGTGAAATTATCTGCTCCGGAGATAGACCGGGTTATACAAGAATTGGTCAGGGCGGGTTTATTGGAAAAAGCAGGTCATAAGCAATTCAAATGCCCTCTGCATATATCGCGAGCCGTTTTTTATTACTATATCAAGGCCGATAAAGCGTTGATGCAGCGGATAAGCAAAGATGTAAGGCAGCAAAACCGCTTTTACTACGCTTGGGGCGAAGACATGAAGGTGAGGTCGCAGCGGGAAGCTTTTTTGGCCATCATAGAAGATGACGCATCTCAGTTTTTGAGTTATGTGAGCGCCGTTCAGCAGTGGACGCGGTTGGATACGGCCGGCTTGATAGCTATCTGGGCGCCCGACGATCTGGACCCCTATTACATTGATTGCCTGCCATCGGGTATTATGGCGGAGCTGATTCACCTTAGAATTATTCTGGCGATGATCAGGCTTGATCCGGAGAAAGAGGATCCCTATCGCCGTCGGATAAGCGCGTTGTTGCACGAGATGCAGGGTTCGGACAGTTATAACCTGCCGCGTATCCTGTGTGTAGAGTACCTGCTAAAAGGCGATGAGGCATCGTTGGAAGCAACTAAAAAGCTGCTGCCGGAATGTGATCAACTTGGCATGACCGCCGTACAGCGGGTGCTGGCAGGGGAATATGATTTGGCAGACCTGCTCTTTAAAGAGTGGGCAAAAATGACTAAGAAGACCAATTTTTCTAATGTTACGCCCAAAGCTTTTACCTTTTTCTCCTTCTTTCAACTGATCATTGGTCTTCGTCATCGGGATAGCGGGCTGTATGCCAAGCTGCAAAAGCAGTCGGATCAGATGGAAAAGCAAGGTGGGTACTTCGCTCGGATGTTCACCTGGCTGGGCGCCCATTTGAGGTTTTTGCAAAACAGCACTACGGAGCTCAAGGGTTTGTTCCGCCAGAAAGTTCAGGAGGGCCTCTTTGGCTGGCCGTCGTTGCTGGCGGGGTATTGGAGTAATCAGCAGGACAAAGTGCTGGCGCCTCGCATACAAGAGTTGAGCACTTTGCTGGCAGCTACGGGCTACACCTGGCTGAAAGAAGAAGTAGAGCTGCTGATTGCCGCCATAGAGGGCCGCGACTGGGCGCCAACGCCTGCGCATCCGGCTCCGCTGCATGCCATATCGCCTCGGGTAGAAGCCTGGGAAAATGCGCTGGAGCAACTGTTGCTGATGGTTGGCGCATCGGAGAGCGCCGCCCAAAAAAGTCAGGGATCCCGACTGGTATGGTTAGTGGATTTTGAAGCCAACAGCGTACAGCCCAAAGAGCAGACCTACGGCAAGGGCGGCTGGCTATCCGGCCGGAATGTGGGCGTGCAGCGCCTGATGAGCGGCCAGATAGAGTGCATGACGCAGCAGGATCACGTCATTGCCGCCGCTTACGCTCATCATGTGCAGGAAAGCGCCTATTGGTCGCCATCGGCCGAAGCCGTATCAGCGATGTGGGTCGCTCTGACGGGGCATCCGTTGTTGTTTTTGAAAAAATCGCCCTCCGTGGGGGTTCAGTTCGAGCGGGAAGAGCTGCGCTTAGTAGCGCAAAAAACCGAAAAGGGCTATAAGATTACCTTTAAACCGGAGTTGTTAGAGGACCAGACGTTTATCTACAAGGAGACGCCAACCCGCTACAAGCTCATAGTCGTAGAAGACCGGCATCTCCGGCTCATAAAGGCTATGGGCGGCAGCGAACTGTTGATACCCGAGCGGGCCGAATCGCAGCTCAAGCAAGCCATAGAAGGGCTGTCGAAGATCATCCCGGTGCAGTCGGGGTTGATTGCCGACGACGACCCCAGCATGCCTGTCATAGACCCCGACTCCCGCGTGTGCGTGCATCTGCTGCCCGTGGGCAACGGCTTTCACGTAGAGCTATACATCCGGCCATTGGGCTCAGTGCCGCCTTACTGCAAACCCGGCGAAGGTGAAGCCGGCATCATCGGTATGCTCGACGGCCAGCGGGTGAAGACCCAACGCAACCTCAAAGCAGAAGTGAAAGCCGCCAAAGCGCTGCGCGACGCCGTAGAGACCCTCCGCGACAACCGCCCCAAATCGGGGGTATGGGAACTGGAGGACGCCGCCCAGTGCCTGAATCTGTTGTTAGAACTGGATCCTTTGGCGCGCAGTGAGCAGATTGTGCTGGAATGGCCCAAAGGCGAAAAATTCCGCATTCAGCGCGTAGTGGGTTTCGATGATTTTATGATGACGGTGCGCTCCGGCAGCGGCTGGTTTGAGGTAGAGGGTAAGCTTCAGGTAGACGAAGAGCAGGTGATCACCATGCAGGAACTCATCGCCCTGAGCCAGCAGCAAAAATCGGACTTTATAGAGCTCAGCCCCGGCAAATTTCTGGCTCTGACCGAGGTGTTTCGCAAGCGCCTCAAGGAGATAGACAGCCTCATGACCACCCAAAAGTCGGGGGCCCTGACGATACACCCGTTGGCCATCCAGGCCTTGGAGCCTTTTGCCAACGAGCTCAAGCACTTTGAGTTTGACCGCAAGTTCAAGGAAAACCGCGAACGCTACCAGCAGGCCTTTTCCCGCTCATTTGTGCGGCCGGAAGGCTTGCAGGCCGATTTGCGCCCTTACCAGGCGGAAGGCCTGCTGTGGCTGCAACGCTGCGCGGAAGCGGGTGTTGGCGCCTGCTTAGCCGACGATATGGGCTTAGGGAAAACCATTCAGGCCCTGGGGTTGCTGCTCGACCGCGCCGATAAAGGGCCTGCCTTAGTGGTGGCGCCCGCCAGCGTATGCCGCAACTGGCTGGCTGAAACCCAGCGCTTTGCTCCTTCGCTTACGCCCGTCCTCTTTGGCGAGGGCGATCGGGCCGCCATCATCGACCAAGCCGGGCCGGGGCAGTTGCTCATTGTCACCTATGACCTGATGACCCGGGCCTCCGAGCACTTTACGGCTAAGACTTTTGCTACCATCATCCTCGACGAAGCCCAGGCCATCAAAAACCGGGGCACCAAGCGCTCGGAGACCGCCATGCAGTTGCAGGCCGATTTTAGGCTCATCATGTCGGGCACGCCCCTCGAAAACCACTTAGGCGAACTCTGGAACCTCTTTCAGTTTGCCAATCCGGGCTTGCTGGGCTCCTTAGATCAGTTCAACGATCGTTTTGCTTACCCCATCGAGCGCCTCAAAGACGACAACCGCCGCGACCAACTGCGCCGCCTGCTGCATCCCTTCATCCTGCGCCGCCGCAAAGATGAAGTGCTCAAAGACCTGCCCGAAAAAACGGAGATCACCCTCACCGTCGAGCTTTCGGCCGAAGAGCGGGCTTTTTACGAAGCCCTGCGCCGCCAGGCATTGGCCAAATTGGCCGGCGACGACTCTAAGGCCGGCGAAAAACACCTCCGCATCCTGGCCGAGATCATGCGCTTGCGCCAGGCATCCTGCCATCCGCGCTTAGCCGATCCCAATGCCACAATCGCCGTCAGCGCCAAGCTGCAATTGTTTGCAGAGTTGGTAGACGAACTGCGTGAAAATGGCCACAAGGCGCTGATATTTAGCCAATTCGTGTCGCACCTCGCGCTGCTGCGCGAAGTCCTCGACAAGGCGGGCATCAGCTACCAATACCTCGACGGCCAAACGCCCCTCAAAACCCGGCAGGAGCGCATTGAGGCCTTCCAGGCAGGGCAGGGCGACTGTTTTCTCATCAGCCTCAAGGCGGGTGGGGTAGGGCTCAACCTTACCGCTGCCGACTATGTTATCCACATGGACCCCTGGTGGAACCCCGCCGTAGAAGATCAGGCCACCGACCGCGCTCACCGTATAGGACAGGAAAAACCCGTAACGGTGTACCGCTTAGTGGCAGGGGGAACCATCGAAGAAAAAATTCTTAAATTGCACGAACACAAACGGGATTTGGCCGATTCACTGTTGTCGGGCGCTGATGTAAGCACTAAACTTTCGGCCGATGAACTGCTGGCGATGATTGCTGATGCAAGCTTTTAATCATACTGGCCTCGTTTTAATGCCATACCTCATACACGCCATATTACTATGAAAAACATTAATGCCTTGTGGGTAGGCCTGGCTGCCGGCCTCGTCGTTCCTTTTGTCGGCTATGCCATCATCCTGATGATCGATGAAAAACTGGGCCTCATGGACGGCCTCGGCGGCGGCGACGATCCCAACATCCAGGAACGCACACGGGCACTGCTGGCCATCTGCCTCAACATCATTCCGGTACAAATCTTCCAGCGTCGCCGGGCCGATCGCTCTTTGCAAGGGCTGGTGCTCATCACGCTGGTATATGCCGCCATCTGGTTTTATTACTACGGCAGCAAACTGTTGGGTTAATCATTCGCTATCCTCATGCGCTACTTCATCCTGGCCGGCGAAGCTTCCGGCGACCTCCACGGCGCCGCGCTGGTGCGCGAACTGCTTGCCCGGGACCCCCACGCGGAATGCGTCGGCTGGGGTGGCGACCTCATGGCGCAGGCCGGCGCCCGCGTGCTCAAACATTACCGGGAGTTGGCTTTTATGGGCTTCGCTGAAGTCGTCAAAAACCTGCCCGCCATACTGCGCAATTTTCGCCTGTGCCGCGAGCAGATCGCCGACTTCAGGCCCGATGCCCTCATTCTTATCGACTATCCGGGCTTCAACCTGCGCATGGCGCGCTGGGCTAAGCTGGCCGGCCATCGGGTATTTTATTACATCTCGCCACAGATATGGGCCTGGCACCGCAGCCGCGTGCATCAGGTGAAGCGCTACGTCGATCGCATGTTCGTTATCTTGCCCTTCGAGCAGGAGTTCTACAGCCGGTATGGCGTTGAGGTCGATTTTGTGGGCCACCCGCTGCTGGATGTGGTAGCGGCCCACCAGCCTGCTGCCGACTTTCATGCGCGCAATGGCCTCGACCCCCAACGCCCCATTGTGGCCCTGCTGCCCGGTAGCCGCCGGCAGGAGGTAGAGCGTATCCTGCCCGCTATGGCCGCTGTTGCCGGCCGCTTTCCTTCCCACCAGTTTGTCATTGCCGGCGCGCCGGCCCAGCCCGCAGCGCTCTACCGCCGAGTATTATCGGGCGGCTACCCCGGTTTGCCGCTCGTGCAAGGGCAGACCTACGACCTGCTCGCTCATGCGCAGGCCGCTCTGGTGGGTTCCGGCACGGCCACCCTCGAAACAGCCCTCTTCGACGTGCCCGAAGTGGTGTGCTACCGCGGCAGCAGCCTGTCGTATGCCATTGCCCGCCGCCTCGTAGACGTGCCCTTTATCTCCCTCGTCAACCTGGTTGTGGGCAAAGAATTGGTCAAAGAACTCATTCAGGACGACCTCAACCCCGATCAACTCGAACAAGCCCTTGCCCCCCTGCTTCAACCCGAGGGCAGGCAGCGCCTCCGGGATGGCTATGCCGAACTGCGCCGCGCCTTAGGCAGCCAGGGCGCCGCCCGAGCCACAGCCGCCAAAATTCAAGCTTACCTTACTTTGTAGCCCGACAACAGCGGGGTTCTGTTTTTTTGGGGCCCCGCCGCATGGCGCCCACTGCTTTGGGCATCCTGCGCGGCGCCGCCACGCTCTCGTGTTACTCGGTCGGGTAAACGTCTTCCGCCCCGCCCTCGCTACACTCGGTCGGGTAAATCTTATGGGCCGGCTATACGTTTATGCCCACTTATAGCCGCCCACATCCGCCGGCCCATACCGCTACACCCCCTGGGCCAGACAAAAGGGCGGGAACCGGGGCTACGCCGGCGGAGAAATGATCTTCCCGGAATCCGGGCTAATCTAATTTTGTCAAATAAGCGCACCGTTTTGCATCCATTTGCAGCTTGCATTGTTATAGCTTGACAAGTGGCGATAATTTTTTTAGCGTAAAAACGCAATCGGGTATGGTGCAGGTGTATGTGGAACCAGAGGTAATGGCAGAGATGAAGACCAATATCGGCAAGTCGTTGTTGGAGCTTTCCCAGGAGTCCTCGGTGATGTTGGTGTTTTTGCGGCACTTCGGTTGTATTTTCTGCCGGGAAGCCTTAGCCGATATTTCGCGCACCCGCAAACAGATTGAAGCCATGGGCGTCCGGGTGGTGTTTGTTCACTTATCCGACGACGATACGGCATTCAAGTTTTTTACCCGCTTTGATATGCCGGATGCGGTATACATAGGCGACCCGGAATGCAATTACTATGCGGCTTTTGGCTTGGCCAAAGGCAACCTCACCCAGCTTTTTGGTCTTCACTCCTGGATAAGGGGTTTTCAGGCGGGCGTCATGTCGGGTCGCGGCCTGTCTACGCCCATTGGGGATGGCTTTCAGATGCCGGGCGTTTTCATCATTCAAGACGGTATTATCCGGGATGCTTTTATTCACAAACTCTCTTCCGACCGCCCCGACTACGTCAACCTCGTTCAGCAATGTTGCGAGCTTTAATTCCTGCCTGAGCATATATTTTTAGAAGGCAATATCCAAAACATTTACCTGTACGTTCACCCCGCGGTAGCCGGCTTCACATTGTAGGAGTTGATGATCGGGGTATTTGCGTCGGAGGGCATCTAACCAGCCGGATGCCATCTTCCGGTTGGGCTCGCTGATGATGAGGCGGCCGCCTGGTTGCGCCAGTTGATCAAAGGTATCCATCAAAGGTTGAAAAGCGCGCACTTCGTAGGCCACATCGGAGGCAAGGAGAAGCCGGGCGGAAGCCTCGGGCAGGGGCTCGCGCCAGTCCATAGCCAGAAAACGCGCCGGTCGGTTGAGATTAGCTTCCCAATTGAGGCGGGCCATAGCTACCGCTTCGGGCAGGTAGTCGGTAAACGTCACTTCTGCTGCGCCGAGCAAGCCGGCTACTACGCCGGGCAGGCCCAAACCGCAGCCTATTTCGACGACGGTCGTATCTGGCCTCACGGCTTGTTGTTGTACCAAATATTGCGCCAGTGCGAGCGCCGAATGCCATAAATCGGCCCAGTAGGGAATGCGGTCGTCTTGATAATCGGGATGGTCGGCGCCTTTGCCGATGAGCTCGTCTAAGAGTTCGTCGAAGTTGGCTACGCGGATGAGTTTTACAGTCAGGCCGGCGACCGCCAGCCGGATGGCCTCTTTTTGAAGTTCGATCATGGCCTGTTACGGGGTGTTTTTGGTGAGGGAGCCGGCGCCTACGCCCAGTCCGATAACAGTGCGCATGGCCTCTTCGGGTTTGACGTCGAGGTATTCGAGTTGTTCGGGGCGGACGATGAAGATAAAGCCATTGGTAGGGTTGGGGCCGGTAGGTACAAAGACGGCAATCCGGCCATTGGGCATCTCTTCGGTTACAAAGCCAATCATGCGGGTATCGTTGCTGTACACATCCACCAATACCACCTGGCTGAAGGGCGCGCGGTCGTTGCCGGTAAACTGGCGGATGGTTTCGCGAAGCACGCTGTACAGGGGTAGTTTGTAGAGGTATTTCTCCTCAATCTCCTGAAAAAAGCGTCCCCCGAACCGGGTGCGCACCATGAGCCCCAGCAAAAAAAATCCTGTGATGACCACGCCCAGCGAAAGCAGATCGACGAACCAACCCTGGGCAATGGCGGAAAGGCCAAGTACCTGGCCTATGGGCTCAAGGATGGGCACCAACGACAGAAATACAAGGCGCACCAACAGGTAGAGGATGGCCATGGGCAACACTACCACTACGCCGCCAATGACAGTAGTGGTGAAAAACTGACTAAGCCGGCGCAACCATACGCGCCGGCGGCGCGAGGAAATTAAAGAGGACATAAAGGCTGGGGGGTTAATGGCTGCAAAGCTACCGAATATTAGGTGTTGTGTAAAAAGGATTAGTCTAAAAAGATGGGCAAGCGCAAGTAGTTTTTCGGTCTCGTCGAATCACAACTAAAAGCACTTCGCTATTGAAGCAAAGATACAATAAGACGCTGTGGCGCCCCGGGCGAGGGATGGCAGCGATATACCGACCCTAAGGGAGGTATAATAGCGAACAGCCCGACCCCGCGCGCCTGACTACTCCTACTGCGCCTTTGGCGCCGGCCCGCTGATGGGCGCGCGGGGACGCCCCCAAAAAATAAATCAGCCCCTCGGGGGCCCGGATGTGGCCATATTGAGCTATATTAGCTTTTTCAGGTAACTTAAAGTGGTAAACGGGTAATGAAATCACTGTACTTCCTTGGCGCTTTGTTATTGGCCTGGCCCACCTTAGCTCAGGACGTCCTGACGGGGCATTGGGCGGGCGAGTTGCCGCAGCCCAACGGGGCGCCGGCTTTTCGGTACGAGGTTCAATTGAGCCAACAGGGCGAGGCGGTCAGCGGCGTCTCCTTTTCGCAGTCGGCCGACGGAAAGCTCACAGCCCGTTTTGAGCTCTCGGGCCGCTGGGATGGCAGCTCCCTTACATTGCAGGAGGTGCGGCAGTTGGAGCCCAGCTCTCCCCAATGGTGCCTCAAATTTGCGGTGCTGAAGATGAGCAAGATGGGCGGATACCCCGTGCTGAGCGGCGACTGGACGGCCCGCGGCTGCCAGCCGGGCGCCATGAGCCTGCGCAGGGTAGGGGACCCCATCGTGACCGAAGCGCCCTTCACTTATGCCGGGCGCTGGGCGGGGCAGCTCTCGCAAACCGACCGCAACTACGGCTTCTTCTTCGAGATCAACCTACAGCCCGACGGTACGGGCACTTCCTCCATCATCAGCGAGGCAGCCGGGGGCGAAGCCACGCACCGCCTGCGGTGGGCGCTGGAGGGCGATGAGCTGGCGCTGACGGAAACGGAGGTGAGCGAGCGCACCGACCCCAACTGGCGCTGGTGCATCAAAGCCCTGCGCCTGCGCGCCAACCGCGACGGCGATCGCTACCATCTGGAGGGGAACTGGAGCGGCTATATAGAAGGAACCGACCCCGCCCGGGGCGCCTGTGCGCCGGGGCAGGTAGTGCTGGAAAAACCGGTGCTCTCTACCACTACCCAGGCCGAAATTCAGCCCGTAGTGGCGCAGTACGGCCAGGTGGAGGGGCGCCCTGTGCGCGTAGACCGGGTGGTGAAAGTGCAGAGCAACAACCTTCGGATAGCGGTATGGGACAATGGGGTAGTGGACGGCGACATAGTGACGCTCTTCCTGAACGGCAACCGCATCCTGCACGACCACCGCGTAAACAAAGCCAAGCGCAGCTTTCCGGTGCAGGTGGCGCCCGGCGATAACCTGCTCATCCTGCATGCCGAAGACTTAGGCGACATCTCGCCCAATACAGTGGCCGTCAGCCTCAACGACGGCGTCAGCGAGCAAATCATCATCATGAGCTCCAACCTGCGCGAGAGCGGAGCGATATTGATACAGCCATTTAGCAGAGAATAGCCGCTAAGAAAGCTTTTCGCGTTGGCCGTTGCGGTACAGCAGGAATCGGTCTTCGGGCTCGTTGTAAGCTAAGGCATTGCCTACGCCTTCGTCTACAGCCGCCCGGATGTCGAGGCCCTGCGCCAAACCGAAGTAAAAGCCGGTGGCAAATGCAATGGCCGCTTCGTCGAGCACAGCCGCCGAGGTGCCGACGACCCAGGCCTCGGGGACGGCTTCGGATACGGCCCGCGCCTGCTCGCCGGAGTGGCAGGCGTTGAAAACCACGGCCCGCAGGGATGCTTTGTGGGTGTTGACGAGCGAGCGAAAGGCGTGCTTGAGAAAGGGGGCGCCTACAAACTGGGCATTCCGCTTGTCTTCGTCGCTGAGGATGATGCCCGCTTCGTCTACTTTGTCGGCCTTCACCAAGTTGTCGCGCCCGGCCCGGGTGAAGGCCTCCACTACTTCCGTGGTGGTTTTATCGCCATGGCCGGAGAAGTGTACAATGTCTGGTTTTTCTAAAAATAAAAACTCGCGGAACTCGGTAGGCGTTACGGCTCTTTTGGGCCGCAGGCGAAATTTGTTGAAGTTTGGAGAATCGCTCAGGCGACCGCTGACGCGGGCCAATTCTTTGTCGAGGTTGAGCTTGGCGGTATTGGAGGGGTTGGCCGAAAGAAAGAGGATGGTGGTGAGTCCGTCGTCGGCGGGGCCGGGGTTGGTTGTGGCTGGAGGGTCTGCCACAGGCTGGTTGGGGGGCAGGCTGCCGCCTGTGCCGCCCAACTCGCGGGCCGTTTCCAGCAGGGCGTTGCTGATCTGGTTGCGGGTGCGGCCGTAGTGGCCGGGATCAATGGAGCCGATGCGATTGTCGCGCTCGTTGCCGTTGTAGCGGCTGGTAAGCAGGAGGATGGTATTCTCTAAGCTGCTGTCGCCTTTGGCGCGGGCCAGCTCTGCAGCCAATTTGAGGGCTTGTTCGAGTTTGGCTTCCGCCACCAACTGCTGGAGTTTGGCAATATGATCAACCGACATGCGGACGAGTGTTTGCGGTGAAAATAAAGGTTTCTGTGCCGGGCCATGCGATGAATCTGCCATTTCGTGCGCCCGACGCCGACAATATTATCCAAACCTGAGCGAACGACAAAAGGTTTGCGCATTTTTTTGATGGATAAGGCGTATCGAACCGGGCTGGATGCTGAAATTTCCGATTTTCACTCATCTTGGCTTAGAGAACCATAACTTTGCAGTCAAAATTTTGAACGGATGCAAACGGTCTTTCCTTTACAGGGCGTGGTACATCATTACGACTGGGGCGGCTACGAGGTCATTCCCCAACTGCTGGGCGAAAACAACAACAACAAACGTCCCTATGCAGAGCTCTGGATGGGCGCTCACCCCAAGGGGCCTGCGTTGGTGCAATGGGAAGACGGCGCCTTGCCGCTCGACGAGGCCATTCGTCGGCAGGGGCTCTACCTGATGGGGCCGGCCGTGTATGAGCGCTTTGAAGGGCAGCTACCCTTTTTACTCAAACTGTTAGACGTGCGCAAAATGCTGTCGATACAGGCGCATCCCAACCTCGATCAGGCCCGGGAGGGCTACGACCGCGAGGAAGCGCTCGGCATCCCGCTTGACGCCGGCCATCGCAACTACCGCGACCGCAACCACAAGCCCGAGTCGATGGTAGCCCTCACCGATTTTTGGCTGCTGCATGGCTTCCGGCCGGCGGCCGAAATAGAAGCTTCCATAGCAGCCGAACCCGCCTGGCATGAGCTCAAGCCTACTTTAACGCAGGAGGGGCTGCCCGGCCTCTATGCCCGGGTGATGCGGGCTCCCGTGCAGGACATCGACCGCTGGCTGGCGCCTCTGCGGGCGCGGCTGACTTCCCCCGACGACTACCCCAAGTCTTCCCCCGACCATTGGGCGGCCCGCGCCTTTCAGGATTACGTCCATGACGGTCATCCCGACCGGGGCATCTTTTCGATTTATTGGTTCAACTTAGTTTTTCTTCGCCCCGGCGAGGGCATCTTTCAGGCGGCAGGCCTGCCACATGCCTACCTCGAAGGCGCCAATATGGAACTCATGGCCAACAGCGACAACGTATTGCGCGGCGGCCTCACGCCCAAGCACATCGACGCCGAAGAACTGTTAGACAAAGTAAAAGCAGAGCCCATTGTACCCGCTATCCTCCGGGGCGACGACCTGGGCCTGGGCCGCACCCGCTACCCGGCGCCCATAGCCGATTACATCTTCGACCGGATACAATTGGCCCCTGGCGCAGTGTGGGCGGGCCATTGGGCCGGGCCGCTGGTGGCTTTTGTGTACAGCGGGGTAGCAGCGGTTAACGGCCAAACCTTCCACAGCGGGCAGGCTTTTTTTGCTGTGGCAGGGGCTGAAATAACCCTGACCAATACCGGCAACGACCCCCTCGACTTGTACTGCGCTGCCTGCGCTTAGCTTTATAGTTGGCGCCGGCAGGTTTTGTGCATAGACTGTTGTGGTTATCTGAGCCTCTATACACAAAACCTGCCGACGTGCGGTATAAATAACATTGCGTTCATAATACTTTGGAGAATATTCCTAATTTTGCGCCGCCAAACCTTGGCCCCGCCAAGGGATTTGTCATTGAAAATCAAGTGCTGTCATGCCTTATCTGTTTACTTCAGAGTCGGTATCCGAAGGTCACCCCGATAAAATTGCAGACCAAATCTCGGATGCGTTGATCGACCACTTTCTGGCTTTCGACCCCACGTCCAAAGTAGCCTGCGAAACCCTCGTAACCACCGGCCAGGTGGTGCTCGCCGGCGAAGTGAAATCAGCCGTCTACCTCGACGTACAGCAAATCGCCCGCGAAGTCATCGCCCGCATTGGCTATACCAAGTCGGAGTACATGTTTGAAGCCCACTCCTGCGGCATCCTCTCAGCCATTCACGAGCAATCGCCCGACATAAACCAGGGCGTTGAGCGCATCAATCCCGAGGAGCAGGGCGCCGGCGACCAGGGCATGATGTTCGGTTATGCCACCAACGAAACCGAAAACTACATGCCGCTGCCCCTCGATCTGGCGCATAAGATTCTGATCGAGCTGGCCGACATCCGCCGCGAAGGCAAGGTGATGACCTACCTGCGCCCCGACAGCAAGAGCCAGGTGACCATCGAATACAGCGACGACGACAAGCCCCAGCGCATCGATACCATCGTCGTATCTACCCAGCACGACCCCTTCGACGAAGACAACGCCATGCTGGCCCAAATCCGCAAAGACGTCATCGACATCGTCATTCCCCGCGTGAAGGCCAAGCTCAAGCCGGAGCTGCACCCGCTCTTCGACGATAAAATCACCTACCACGTAAATCCCACCGGCAAGTTTGTCATCGGCGGCCCCCACGGCGATACCGGCCTCACCGGCCGCAAGATCATCGTGGATACCTACGGCGGCAAGGGCGCTCATGGCGGCGGCGCATTCTCGGGCAAAGACCCCTCCAAAGTAGACCGTTCAGCGGCCTACGCTACCCGCCATATCGCCAAAAACCTCGTAGCCGCAGGCCTCTGCGACGAAGTGCTGGTACAGGTGTCTTACGCCATCGGCGTAGCCGCGCCTACCAACATCTACGTCAATACTTATGGCACCGCCAAAGTGAATATGACCGACGGCGAAATCGCTGAAAAGGTGATGTCCATCTTTGATATGCGCCCCTACGCCATCGAGCAGCGCCTCAAATTGCGCAACCCCATCTATGCCGAAACAGCAGCCTATGGCCACATGGGCCGCCAGCCCGAGCAGAAAACCATTACCCTGCGCAATGCCGGCATGGAAAAGCAACTGACGGTAGAAACCTTCACCTGGGAAAAGCTCGACCACGTAGATAAAGTAAAGGCCGCTTTCGGCCTCTAAACCATACGATCGCCTGCCTGGCAGGCATTAGGCAAGTCTGTTTATGCGGCATCCCGAACGCCCGGCACAACGGCGCTTCGGGATGCCGCTTTTTATGCCGAAAACAGGCGCCGGCCATTCCCATTCAACAAAGTTTTCTATAACGCGTACTATTTGCAGGAAAATGTTAATTTTGGCCCGGCCGAACGATAATTTGCGGCTGCATTCGACGTTTTACTGCAACGCCATTCAATCTACAAAACTTTAAAGCACATGTTCAAGACAACCTTGCTGTTGTTTCAGGCTGCCAGTACGGAATTGACCAACGAGCCCCAGGTGGCATCACAGAGTTTTATCGACATCATCGCCAGCGGGGGTATCATCGGTATCCTCATCGTGCTCGTGCTGCTGGTGCTGTCGTTCATTGCCGTTTACATCTTCGTTGAGCGATACCTCAACATCAACAAGGCAAGCCGCATCGACGAAAGCTTTATGAACAATATTCGCGCCAACGTCCAGTCCGGCAATTTTGCCGCCGCCCGAGCCTTGTGCCAGTCTACCGACTCGCCCGTGGCCCGCATGGTTGAAAAAGGCCTTCAGCGCATCGGCAAACCCCTGCGCGACATCGACGCCGCCATCGAAAACGTGGGTAACCTCGAAATCTTCAAACTCGAAAAAAATCTCTCCACCCTCGCCAGTATCGCCGGCGCCGCGCCCATGATCGGCTTCTTCGGTACGGTAACGGGTATGATTTTGGCCTTCTACCAGATGGCCTCCCAGAAAAACGTAACTCCCGACGTATTGGCAGGCGGTATCTATCAGGCGCTTATCACTACGGCTCTGGGCCTCTTTATCGGTATCTTTGCTTTCGTAGGCTACAACATCCTCGTGGCCAACGTCGAAAAGGTCGTCTTCAAAATGGAGCGCACTACCGTCGAATTTATGGACCTCCTCCAGGAACCGTCTGCATAACCCCCGCTAAGTATGGGTCTTAAAAAACGCAATAAAACCAGCGCAGAGTTTTCGATGTCGGCCATGACCGACATCATCTTCCTGCTGCTGATTTTCTTCATGCTTACCTCCAACTTTGTTCGGATTCAGCCCTTTCAGTTGCCCAAATCCGACTCCAAGACGGTGGCCGCCACTTCGGTAGTCGTCTCCATCTCTAAAGCCGGCGAGTACACCCTCAACAGCGAGCCCGTAGCGGCTGAAGAACTGGAAGCCGAACTCGAAGCGGAGGTCAACAAAGTAAAAGCAGAAGAAGGCGAACCCGACGCCAAAGGCAACTACCCCAACATCTCCGTCACCATTGTGGCTGAAGTCGGGACGCCTTTCGAGCAGGTCAACGCCATCGTAAAGTTGGCCGCCCGATACCGGGTGCGCGCCATCATCGCTACCGAGCCGAGGTCTTAGTTTGTTTAGTTTAATCAAGCGAAAGCCCTCCTCCGAGAGGGTCAGATAACATGGGACTTAAAAAACGCAATAAAACCAGCGCAGAGTTTTCGATGTCGGCCATGACCGACATCATCTTCCTGCTGCTGATTTTCTTCATGCTTACCTCCACCCTTGTGGCCCCCAATGCCCTCAACTTGGTGCTGCCCGGGCAGCCCAAGGGCAATGTAAAGGTCACCAGCAAGCTCGACGATGTGGCCGTATCCCCCGAAGGGATCTATTCCTTCAACGGACGCCGCATCAGCCTCGAACAGTTGGAGCAGGAAATGGCCAACCGCGCCATAGCCAGCGGCACCCGAACCACCGCCGATGGCCAGGAAATCAGTGGCTACACCATGACCATCTCCCCGGAAGAGGGCGCCCCCGTAGAGTTTGTCGTTGCCATCATGGACATAGCCCTGCGCAACCGCATTGAGGCCGTCCTGACCGCCGAAGACAAGGAAAAATAGGCAAGACTGAGCAGTTGTTAAACTAAGCTGTTAAAAATTTGTCAAGGTCGGGCAACCGCATAGTATTTTTGTTTTCGCAGGCGTTTCAGAGGGTATAGATTTTTATTCATAGCCTCAACGCCCAAATACAAAGATTATGAGCACGATATCAAGTAAAGAAATACAAAATGAACGCAAAGGCCGCACCATCAGCGTCGTTGTACACATCGTTATGATTGTACTGTCGCTGCTGCCCTTGCTCACTTACCCGGATCCGCCTCCGGGCGAAGCGGGTATTGTCGTCAATCTGGGCATCCCCGACGTAGGCCAGGGTAGCGAAAACGCCGGCCCCAGCGCCCCTGCGGAGCCCCAAACGGAGCCGGAACCCACGCCGCCCCAACCCGAACCTACACCCTCTCGCCCCGAGCCTACGCCCCAGAAGCCGGTAGTCACTACCGAAGATCCTGCAGCCATAGCCTTGCGCAAACAGCAGGAACAGGAGCGCCGCCAGCGCGAAGAAACCGAACGCCGCCAGCGCGAAGAACAGGCCCGCCAGCGCGCCGCCCAGGAGGCCGAGCGTCAGCGTCAGGCTCAGGAAGAAGCGCGCCGCCGTCAGGAAGCCCAAAATACCCGCGACCAGATCGGCGGCCTCTTCGGCAGCGGATCCGGAAAAGGCAATACCGGCAAACCGGGCAACCAGGGCGACCCCAACGGCGACCCCAACTCCGGCAACCTCGAAGGCATCAGCAAAGGATCGGGCAGGGTAGGCGGCGGCCTCGGCAATCGCGGCGTCGTGCGCTCGCCCAGCATCACCGAAACGTTCCAGAAAACGGGCACCGTGGTGGTCGAAGTTTGCGTCAACGCCAATGGCGATGTCACCCGCGCAGACCTCAAATTAGCCGGCACCACCACCCAGGACGCCCAATTGGTTAACGCCGCCAAAGCCAACGCCCGCCAGTGGAAGTTCTCGGCAGGCCAGGTCGACAGCCAGTGCGGCACCATTACCTACAATTTCCGGGTGCAATAGCGTTGGGGCAGTAAAGCCCGCCCACGCACGGCATAACTAAAAAGGCGAGCTGATCTCATCGGCTCGCCTTTTTGGCTAATGGAGCAAGCGCTGCTCCGGTTGTCGTTTTTTCTTTTTGGGCCACCGCCGCGCCGCCTGTGTATACGAGCTGTAAAGTGATGTTCGTCGTATGGCGGCGCGGCGGCCAGGCTATCCGGTCGCAGGAGCTCCCTTCTATCCTTTGTCCGGGCCGTATGCTACGTTGGGCAAATCGCTTCTTCCGGAAAGCCCTGCAACGTAGCGCTTATGACCCCCATGCCCGCATAAAGCAGCAGGCAAACCTCCCTAATGAAGTTTACCTACGGCCTCGGCAATGCGCGCAATGGCCTCTCGAAGCAGATCTTCGGAAGTGGCATAAGAGATGCGGAAGCACGACTCCGCCCCGAAAGCGCCGCCGGATACGGTAGCCACATGGGCCTTGGCCAGCAGGTACTCGCAGAAGTCGTCGGCATTGCGCACGGTAGTCTCTCCATCCGATTTGCCAAAGAAGTAGCTGATGTCCGGGAAGCTGTAAAAGGCGCCGGTCGGCTGATTTACCTTGAAACCCTCAATCTGGCCCAGCAGCCCCGTCACTAAATCGCGGCGCTGCAAAAAGGCCTCCCGCATGGCATGGGTAGCGCTCATGTCGGCCTCGATGGCATAAGCGGCTGCGTGCTGGCTGAAGGAGTTGGCGCCCGACGTAAATTGCCCCTGGATTTTGGCGCAGGCCGAGGCAATAAATTGGGGCGCGCCCATATACCCCAAGCGCCAGCCCGTCATGGCGTAGCCCTTCGAAAAGCCGTTTACGGTTATGGTGCGGTCTTTTACCGAAGGCACGGCGCCTATACTGGCATGCTTACCCGTAAAATTGATGTACTCGTAAATCTCGTCAGAGATGATGTAGACGTGCTCGTGGGGCGCTACCACTGCCGCAATGGCCTCCAGTTCTTCCCGCGTGTATACCGACCCCGTGGGGTTGCAGGGCGAAGAAAACAACAGCAGCTTGGTGCGCTCGGTGATGGCGGCGGCTACCTGCTCAGGTTTCACTTTGTAGTCGTCCTCAATGCCCGCGCTCACCACCACGGGCACGCCCTGCGGCATCTTTACAATCTCGGCATAAGACACCCAGTAAGGCCCCAATATGATTACCTCGTCGCCGGGGTCCAGCATGGCTAAGCAAATATTGGCAATCGACTGCTTGGCGCCGTTAGACACTACAATCTGGTTGGGCGTGAAGTCGAGGTCATTATCGCGCTTGAACTTGCGGCAAATGGCCTGGCGCAATTCCATAATACCCGGCACGGGCGTATATTTGGTATGGCCTGCATCCAACGCCTTTTTGGCGGCTTCCTTGATGTGTGCAGGCGTATCAAAGTCCGGTTCGCCCAGACTCAGGTCAATGACGTTGTTGCCTTGCGCGCGCAGATCGCGGGCCATCTGGGCCATTTTGATGGTGGCGGATTCCTCCATCTGCAGAACGAGCTGCGACAAAAGTGATGCTACTTCGGTGGCCATTGTAACGTTGTTATTATTTTGCGGCAAAATTAGTGATTTTTTTAACTCGGTTGGCTGTTTATTGCCAATTTGTTAAGCTATGCCCGAAAACGGTCAGCCCAATCTCATTTCTGATGAAAAGTTTAACTTTGCCCGCTGAATGGTTGTTTTACCTCCGGAATACTTACTCAAAATTATTGGCTATGAACCGCCGTTTTTCGTTTTCTGCCGGAATGTATGGTTATATGCGCCCGGTAGCCCTGATGTTACTGCTGGCCTTTGTCTTTTTTGTAAACCTGCCCGATTTGGCGGCTCAATGCCCCATGTGCCGGGCTACGGCCGAGTCGAACCTCGATGCCGGCGGTACGGCGGGGCGCGGGCTCAACGCAGGTATTTTATACATGCTGGCCACTCCTTATTTGCTCGTTGCATTATTCGCCTACCTTTGGTTGCGCAATCGCCGCAAACAACAGGATGCAGAAAAAGAAGCGATTATTGAAAATTAATGATAAACGGCAGGCGCATTTGGGCGCCCTGCACGCTCCCTATATCGCGCAAAAAGCGATAGTAGGCATACTCTTTGCCCAATTGCCGGCTTAGCATTCGGTTGGCAATATGTTCGTCGTCTGGTTCCAGCCATTCTTCCAGCAACCGCGTCCAGGGGGAAGTAGGCTCAGGATAAAAGGTCGTAGTGTATTCAGCCAGTTCGGCCATGCCCGCAGCCGACTCTACTGCCGCGTCTAAGCCGCCGACGCGGTCTACCAATCCTTTGCTCAAAGCCTGCTCGGCTATCCAAACCCTGCCGCGGGCTACACTGTCTACTTGCGCTATTGTCATCTTCCGACCTTCGCTCACCTTTTTGAGAAAGACCTGATACAGCCAGTCGGTGCGTTCTTGCAACATGCGACTTTCATCGGCGCTCAATTGATGCAGCGCCGACAGGCTGGCCGAATAACGGCCGGTTTGCACTGTGTCGAATGTAATGCCCAATTTGTCGTTGAGCAGTTTTTGTACAGAGGGGAATACCATAAATACGCCTATGGAGCCCGTTATGGCGCCTTCCTGCGCAAAAATACTGTCGGCCGGCGCAGCAATGTAATAGCCCCCGGAAGCGGCATAGTCGCCCATGGACACAACCAACGGTTTGCCCGTTGCCTTGAGCCGCATCAAGGCCTCCCAGATGTGGTCGGAAGCCGAAGCGCTGCCGCCCGGAGAATTGACCCGCAAAACCACGGCCTTAACTTTTTCGTCCTTTCTGATGTCTTCAATGAGCCTGACATAAGTTTCATCCCCTATACTGCCCGCTTCGCCTTTGCCATCTACTATGGTTCCTTCGGCTATGATGACAGCCACTTCATCACCTCCCTTGGGCGCCTCCTGAGCCAGCCTTGCGCTATAGTAGGCATCTAAACTGATGTGTGGAATGTCTTTGTCCTTTGCCAATCCCAATCGCTCGCGCAACCGCGCCAGCACATCCTCCCGGTAGCTGATGCCGTCAATGAGACCTGAGGCCAACGCTCCTTCTGCCGTTCGGCCTGCGTAGGTATCCACGCTTTTCCGAAGGGCCTCTGCCGAAAGCCCCCGCGATGCGCTTACCTGTCTGAGCAACTGACCATACATGGCATCTAATAAGGCGCGCGTCTGAAGACGATTTTCCGGCGACATGCTGGTGCGCCGGTACATTTCCGTGGCGCTCTTGAACTCTCCGGCATAGTATACCTGCATATCTATGCCTAATTTATCAAACATCCCCTTAAAAAAAGGCGTTTCCGCCGAAAATCCGCGCAAGTCTACCAAACCCTGAGGCGATAAATAAATGGAGTCGGCAATAGAAGCGATGTAATATGCCCCCTGAGAATAGTAAGAAGCATGAGCTACGATAAACTTTCCCTTCTTTTTAAAGGCAGCGAGCTCTTCTCTCAGCAACCCGGCAGTAGCAAATCCGCCTTGCACCGCGTCTACTTCCAGTAAGATTCCTTTGATATCGCTGTCGTCGGCAGCGCGTCGGATGGCCCTGGCTATGTCGTGCAATCCCAGTATGCCCGCCGCCGTAGGATTGAGGTTGATGGGGGCGTCGGCTGTATTATCTGTAAGCTCAGGCAATGACTGGTCGAGCTTAATTTTTAAGACGCTATTGGCGCTTATGGCCTTGGTATCGGATGCCTGCTTAGCCAGGGCGCTCAATGCGCCTGTAAAGAAAAAGAATACGCAGACAAGGGCAATTAAAGTGCCTAAGCAGGAAGCCAGGAGTAATTTGAAAAATTGGCGCATGAGATAAGCTTATCGTAAGTTAAAATCACTACAAAATTATCGGGGCTAGGACGAAAAACAGGTTTTTTTCGATCAAATACCTCAGATAACTGACCGAAGCGCTTATTTTTAAGCCGAATTACGACAAACAAAATCATGCAGCAAGAAACTACACCCGGCTTTAAAGTGGTACAATCACTCATTCTGGCAATATTGTTAACAAGCGCGGCAAGTTTAGCGGCTCAACCGTTGGAAGTTACCAGCGGCCCTCCCTATACTCCGGAGAACCTCATCACCAATATTTTCCTCGGCGATGGAGTAGAGGTACTCAACGTCACTTACCAGGGCGTACCCCAGTCTGTTGGCTTTTTTAACAACGGATCGGGATCCATAGGTATGCAACGGGGCATCTTACTTACTACGGGGCGCGCGGCCACTCAGGGAGCGGCCATTGGCGTTAACTCGCCCGGCAGTGCCCAGGCTTCCGTTCCCTCCTCCGGAAACACGGTTACTGACCCCGACCTTCAAGCCATTGCCGGGGCGGGCGTAGGCGTCAATGACATCTGTAAGTATACCATTACCTTTCGGCCTTATAGCGACACCCTCCGGTTTCGGTATGCCTTTGGTTCTGAAGAGTATCCCGAGTACGTCTGTAGTGATTTTAATGATATATTTGGTTTTTTCATCAGCGGCCCTGGCATCACGGGCCCCTATGCCAACAATGGTCGCAACATAGCCCTTGTTCCGGGAACGAACCTGCCTGTGCGCATCAACAATGTAAACCCCGGCGTTGCGGGCGCCAACGGTACGGAGATAAACTGCCGGCCGCCATTGGGCTCTCTGAATTACAGCGGCTTTTACAACAACAATGAAAACAGCAATCAGATGCCCGTTTACGATGGGTATACGGATGTGTTTACGGCAGAAGCCATCGTTGTGCCTTGTAGTACCTATACCATCAAACTCGTCATTTGTGATGTAAGCGACGGCGCCTTTGACTCCGGCGTTTTTCTGGAGGCCAAAAGCTTTGGCACGGGCTCGCTGGATGTGCAAATATCAGGCCTTAATGTGGATGGGGGGCTGGCAGAGGGCTGCCGCTCGGGCGAAATTGCCTTCGCTTTGCCACGCCCCACCGAAGCGCCCCTTACCATTGATTATACCATCGGAGGTACGGCCCTCAACGGAGTCGACTATTCTCCCCTGCCTACCCAGATTACCATTCCGGCAGGCGACAGTATAGCCGTCTTTACGTTGGAAGCCATTGAAGATAACCTCATAGAGGGCGACGAAACCATAGAAATTGCCGTTCAGCTCGACCCCTGCACGCGGGATACCTTTGTTATTCTTGTCAAAGACAATCCGCTGATCAAGCCCGACCTTGGGCTCGATTTGCAGTCTTGCCCGGATGCTCCGCTCCAACTTGACGGGGCAATACCCATCGTATTGCCCGTACCGCCCCGCTTTGCCAATACGAACCCGTTAGACATTGCACAACACAATATTCAATACACTTCTTCTGTAAATGTACAGGGCGTATTGCCTCCTGTGCTGGGGCCCGATGTCATTAAAGCGGTATGTATCGACAGCCTTAGCCACCGATGGATTGACGACCTCGATATTTTCCTCCAGGGGCCGGATGGCCAGTTTATCGAGCTTACCACCGACAATGGCGGCAACGGCGGCAACGGCGTTCAGTTCGATTATTACCTGGGTACTTGTTTTACGCCGGGCGCCACAACGCCCATCAATTTCCCCGGCCCGGTAGCGCCTCCCACGGCAGTGCCCTTTCGGGGCGACTGGGCGCCTGAGGGGGTGTGGTCGGACCTCTGGGACAGCGGCAACCGCCGTACCAACGGCAACTGGAATCTTCTCGTCGTCGACGATGCCATGAACCTGACAGGAACCCTCTATGAGTGGTCGATATGTTTTAATGCGCCTTATGAAATCAATTACAACTGGACGCCGGCTACCGGCCTGAGCTGCACCGATTGCCCCAACCCTATGCTCACGGCGCCTACTACTGCCACAACTTATATTATGGTAGCCGAAGATTCCTACGGCTGCCAGGTATCGGATACTCTGCTCGTTGAGCCGCTAAGTTCCCTCGCCATGTCGGAAGTGCTATGCGGTCAGGCTACCGAAACTTCCGTTGAGTTTGTATGGGCTGATGTTCCCGGTAATCTCGGCTATGAGGTAAGCATTGACGGAGGCCCCTGGATGCCGGCCAGCGGCGCCCTTTCGCATCAGGTAAGCAGCCTTTCCTTCCTGCAGGAGGTGAATATTGCCGTTCGGGTTATTGGCAGCGATTGCCCCAGCTTGCCCGTGTCGGCTAATTGCACTTCGCTCAACTGTACGCCGCCAGAGCTTACCATTACCACCATTGAGCCGGTTACCTGTTTTGCAGGCTCGGATGGCGCCATTTCCATTGGTGTAAATATCGGTACCGGCCCCTTTACTTTTGAAATCGGTGGGGTTCAGAATACGACAGGCGATTTTGACGGACTTGTTGCCGGTACCTACGTGGCTCGGGCAACAGACTTTTTTGGTTGTGTGGGCAGCCTTAGCTTTGTGATGAACGAACCGCCGGATCCGGGCTTTTCCTTTGTTGTTGAACAACCCATCAGTTGCAACGGCGCCGCCGACGGCGCGCTTACTATGGCCATATCCGATGGAATAGGCCCGTTCGTATTCGATTGGACGGGCGGAACTGCCGATTCTATAGCGGTTAACCTGGCCGCCGGTACTTATTCTCTTACCTTAGGCGACGCCAATGGTTGTACGTATACCCTCGATACCGTGCTTGCAGAGCCCGAACTGCTCGTCGTAACAGCCCAAAACAATGGAGTGGCTTGTTTTGGCGAAAATACAGGCCTCGCGTTTGCTGCCGTATCGGGAGGTACGGCGCCTTTTGATATTCGTTGGAACGATCCTGCCATCCAGTTGGGGGATACGGCCTTTGCTTTAACAGCGGGTACTTATGAAGTATTGGTAACCGATGCTAACGGTTGTACGGCTATGGCTGCAACCCAGGTAGCCGAGCCCACAGAACTGACGGCAGTTGGCGCCTCCCGTGACGCCAATTGTGCAGGCGTGGCCACTGGAGAAGTGGGTATTACGCCAAGCGGCGGCTCGCCGACATATACCTACGAATGGATAGATGTAAATACCCAAATTACGGTAGGCACAACCAACGTAGTGCCGGCGCTGCCGGCAGGGGAATACCGTGCCACTGTTCGCGACGCCAACGGTTGCGAATTACAGCAATTGTTAACCATAGCCGAACCGCCTGCGTTGAACTGGCAGGTGGCCCTCGACTCCCCCATTTGTTTTGGCGAAGCTAATGGGCAGGGCGAAGCCATAGTGCAAGGCGGCGTTATGCCTTATACCTACGCCTGGAGCAATGGCGCCGGCACGGCCCAAACCAGCACCCTCGTTGCAGGCCCCGTTGCCTTGAATGTAACCGATGCCAATGGCTGCACCCTGGATACCTTGATTCAGCTTACCCAGCCTGAAGTGCTGACGGTAGCCCTCGTTACCTACGACGTTCGCTGTGCCGGCGGAGCAGATGGATCTGCCAGCGCTCAGGTGGCGGGCGGTACGGCTCCTTATTCTTTTGTTTGGAGCCAACCCGGCGCTACGGATAGCCTCGGAAACTTATCGGTTGGCCCCATCAGCGTGCAGGTGACCGATGCCAATGGCTGTATCGCTACAGCTGCTGGGCAGATTGGAGACTTCCCTGCGTTGTTTCTTACACTGGTTCCCGAAGAGCCGGCCTGTTTCGGGCAGGCTAACGGACAGATACAAGCCCTGGCAGGCGGAGGCGCGGGCGGGTATACCTACCTCTGGAACAATGGCCAGCAATCGGCAACTGCTACGGGCTTAGCCGCCGGCAATCATGCGCTCACGCTTACCGATGCCAATGGCTGTACGCTTATTGAAAACCTTACATTAGGGCAGCCCGATTTGCTTTCGGCTTCAACCGCTGTCGTACCCCAGGGGTGTAATGGCCCCGCCGACGGAGAAGCGGAAGTAATAGCGCTGGGCGGTACCATGCCTTATAGCTATACCTGGAATAACGGCCAGACCACGCCCCAGATAACAGGCCTCGTAAGCGGCGCCTATTCTGTCGTGGTCGCCGATGCCAACGGTTGTACAGCCAATGCCCAGGCGCTGGTGAGCGGGGCGCCTCCGGTTGCGCTCGCGTTCACTACAACTGATGCTCTTTGTTTTGGCCAAAACAGCGGCGCCATCCAGGTGCAAACCACCAGCGGCACGGCTCCGTTCTTTTATGCCTGGAACAATGGTCTTGTGCCGCCCGTATCCAACCCGGCTAACCTCCCTGCCGGCACTTATGTCGTCACCGTTACCGACGACAATATGTGTACGGCTACGGCTGCCATCACCATCAACCAACCTGCTCAGTTGCTGCTCGATGCAGCAGTCGTTAACGTATTGTGCGCCGGAGAAAGCAGCGGTAGCATCAATCTGCTGCCTGCCGGCGGTATACCGCCCTATAGCTTCCTCTGGTCAACGGGCGCCATTACAGAGGATCTGACGGGCATCAGCGCAGGGAACTACGCCGTTCAGGTCAGAGATGCCAACGGTTGTTTGCAAAACTTAGCCAGGGAAGTACAACAGTCGGCCCCGTTGGTACTGCAATCCACTGTCAGCGACGTTGATTGTCATGGCGCATCTACCGGACTGATCGCCCTTCAGGTACAGGGCGGTCAGCGACCCTATGCTTTCCTTTGGAGCAATGGCAGTCAAAATGATTCGCTCTTACAGGCGCAGGCCGGCGATTATGAGGTGACCCTCACGGATGCTTATGGCTGTACAGCAAAAGAAATCGTTACCGTTGAAGAGCCTGCGGCCCTCGTCACTACAATCAGCGCTACCGATATCACCTGCTTCGGAGAAAAGGACGGACGCATAGATGTGGCAACAGAAGGAGGTACGCCGCCTTACCGCTACCGCATTAGCAGCGGAAGCTTTTTTAGCGGAAGCCCTGCTTTTATCGCTCTGTTGGCAGGCAATTATCAGGTGCTGGTGCGGGATGCCAATGGCTGTGAAATTACTACTTCTTCTGTGGAGGTTGTTGAGCCGCCTTTACTCACCGTTACCCTGCCTGAACGCGTAGAAATCAGATATGGCGACAGTTTGCAACTTGAGCCCTTGGTAGAAGGCGCGCTGCCCGTATCCGGCTATACCTGGATAGCGGTCGATTCCACTACCTTGAGCTGTCTGAGTTGCCCGTCGCCTTGGGCGAGCCCGCTCTATGAGACCGACTACCTCCTGTTGGTGGAAAACGAAAATGGCTGCGAGGCCGAAGCGCTCGTCAGGGTGGTCGTGCGCAAAGACTTTCCGGTATTGGCTCCCACGGGCTTTACCCCCAATGGCGATGGCGAGAACGATTTATTGCTGGTGCATGGTCTGCCTGGGATACGCGTGCTTACCTTCCGCATTTTTGATCGCTGGGGAGAGCTCATTTTCCAGCGCGATGATTTTGATGTCAATGACGAAAACGCAGGCTGGGATGGCGCTTATCGCGGCAAACCACTCAATGGCGGCGTTTTCATCTGGCAGGTGGATGCGCTTATGCCCGATGGCCGTACGGAACGTTTTACGGGCCAAACGACCTTGCTTAGGTAGTCGTTTATGGCTATAAAATCGCATTTTTTGCGCTGGGCAGCTCCTTTGGCCGCCCGGCTTTCGCCGGGCTGGGTTAGTCGGCTCAATCAGATGGGCGTTATTATGCCGTTTTATCATCTGGTGGCCGATCAACCCGGCCCGCATATTCGCCATTTGTACCCGGTGAAATCTGTTGCCGCGTTTCGTCGCGACATCGATTATTACCTGAAGTACTACACGCCCATAAGTGTTGCGGAACTGTTGGCGTTGGCGCAACAGGGAAAAAAACCTGCCCGCCCTTCGGTGCTCATCAGTTTCGACGACGGTTTGCGAGAGGTATACGATGTGGCTGCGCCAATCTTGCAAGAGAGAGGCCTGAGCGCCATTGTTTTTGTAAACAGCGCCTTTGTAGACAATCGCGCCCTGTTTTATCGGTACCAGGCCGGCCTGCTTTGCAATCGCATAGCCGCTGGTTGCGCGCCCGACGAGCGCTCAAAAATAGCGGCATGGGCGAAAAAATACGAACTGCCCGACCGGCTGTCCCCAGCCCAGTGGCCCCTCCAAATTGGGTATACACAGCGCGGGGCGCTGCCAGAACTGGCCGCTATACTCAACCTTGATTTTGACAATTTTCTGCTGCGGGATCGACCTTATATGACTACTGCGCAGTTGCAGGAGCTCGCTCAGACGGGTTTTTACATTGGCGCCCATAGCGTCGATCATCCGCTTTATGCCGCCATTGATGCCGATGAACAATGGCGGCAGTCGATAGAGAGTTTGGCTTATGTAAATCATCACTTCCAGCCGAGCCAAAAACTCTTTTCTTTTCCATTTACGGATCATGGCGTAGCGCGGGGTCTACAAAGGCGATTGCTCGAATCGGGGGCGGCCGATATGGTGTTTGGGTGCGCCGGCCTGAAGCCTGGTCTGGTTGCCGGCCACTGGCAGCGTATACCCATAGAGTTAGCCGGAATGGATGCGCCCGCCATCGTTCAGGGGGAAACCTTGTATGCGTTTTTTCGGGATTTTTTACTCAGGTCAAAAACAAGGTAACCATGCTGGAGGTACAATCTCTCAACCGGGCCGAGCTGTTGGCCTTTATTGAGTCTGACGATTTTCAGCGCATGGCCGTTTTGCCCATCAGCCGGCATCGGGCGCTATCGCAAGCCGCTAATCCGCGCGCCAAGGACGGTGATGTACTGCTTTTACGAGCTTCTAGCCAGGGGCGAATGGTGGGTTATCTCGGCATCCTCCCCGATACCTTTCGCACCCTGAACGGAATGCGGGAACCCATATATTGGATGAGTTGCATTTGGACCGACCCCGCCATGCGAGGGCAGGGGATAGCGGAAAAATTAGTCAGGGAGGCGCTCCGGGTCACCGACGGTCGGTTGCTCGGTACCGAGTTTACGGCTGCGGCGCGCAAGCTCTACGACAAAACAGGGGCTTTTGCCCCGTTGGCCACCCTCAAGGGCATTCGGTTGTATCGGCGATTGGCGCTGGGTCCGCTATTGGGTAGCCGTCTGCCCCGCTGGAAACCGCTGCTGACGTTTGCGGATCGTGTGGTGAATGCGTTGGCTGATGTTCGCTGGCGGTTTGGAGCAAGAGGATTGCCGCCCGGCATCTCTCTTGTTTTTAGCCGGAGCTTGGGCGAAAAAGCTGCTTTATGGGTTGATGCGCATAATAAAGATGAGCTATTTGCCCGGTCTGCGTGCGAGCTGCGCTGGATACTAAACAACCCCTGGCTGCTAACTGCTCCGATGCCTGACCGGGATAGTCGTCGATACCATTTTTCGGCACACTGCCGGCAGTTTGAGAGCGGCCTGGTCGAAATATGGAAGGAAGAAGAGCTCCTTGCTGTTGTATTGTACACGCTCAGAGAGGGGCACTTTCAATTGCCTTATGCCTACTTTGGCGAACCGGCGACCGACGCGGTGACAAAAACCCTTGAATATTGCTGGTTACTTTGGGGTGTGCATACCGCTACGCTATACCATCCGCTGCTCGCCGGAGCGCGCTTTTCGGGTACGCTCAGGAAAAAAGCTTTTCAAAGGGAATACATCATGGGCTGTGCCTCCTTGCCTTTTTTACCGCCTCCGCCTTTTCGCATTCAGCCCGGCGACGGCGATGCTGCCTTCACTTAATAGCGGATAAAAAAAGCCGGCACTGAAAACAGTTGCCGGCTTTTGGTTTTTTGGGGATATAAAAACGCTCAATCAAATAACTTTAGCGCAACTGAAAGCGCTGCACGGTTTGTACCTGGGTTTGGGGGTGCGATATCAATTCGATATTTAAGGTGCAATTTTCGTATTGCAAGGCATAAATTTCGTGTACGGCGTTGCGGTTCAGCGAAGCGTTGCCTAAGCGGGTGAGCCCCAGGAAAGAACCTACTTCTTCAGCGAAGCCGCTCATAAGCTGCTTAACTGTGGGCAGTGCGTTGCTGTCGGTATTTTGGTTGATCAGTCCAGCCGTCAAGGCCATTTTGATTTTTTGGGTATTCATGGGTACAAAATTTGGGTGATGGTAATAATTGCGATTGAACTTGCTTTAAGAACTACCGAACAGCGGTCTATGTTGTGCAATAAGCTCTTAAAGAATTGTTAATAGCTGTTAAGTCTTGTTAACGGGAACAGCGTTGCTTTCATAATGCGTTTCTCTGGCGAAACGTTACGAATAGATACGTGTTTTTTTGTCTTTTTGGTTGGGCGCCTACTCGAAAAAAGTTTTAGTTTGTTGAAAAGCAGCGGTGGGCGCCTGCGCAAGCGATGCGCAGCAGTGCCGACGCAGGAGGCAGCCCGAAGGGCCGAGCGAATAGCGAGCTGCGTAGCGTAGCGACCCCGACCCTCAAGGGAGGGGATGCGCCCAAATCAGGCTAATTATGGTTCTCCAAGCTAAGACTTGTGAATCCTGATTGGGAAAACCATCCCCTTTGTGGGGCAAGAGCCGCTATTTGACAACAATTGCATGACACTTTGTCTGTTTTGCCTGAATTAAGATGGCGTATTGGCAGTTTGTGGCCTTCGGTACGTTGTTTGCCGCTGATTTATCAACATAAATGAACCTAAGCTATGAACCTCAATAATTTCACGATCAAGGCTCAGGAAGCTGTTCAGCGCGCTCAGCAGATAGCCTTAGAAAACAGCAGTCAGGCGATTGAGCCGGGCCACCTCCTGAAGGGGATACTCGAAATAGACGAGAGCGTAACGCCTTATGTAGTTAAAAAATTAGGCGTAAACCTCGATGCCATACGCAAAGCTACCGACAGTATTGTGGCCTCTTACCCCAAAGCCACGGGTGGAAACGGACAATACCTGTCGCGTCCGGCTGCTGAAATTGCTCAGCGCGCAGCTACATATCTCAAAGAATTTGGAGATGAGTACGTGGCTCTTGAGCATCTTTTATTGGCAGCCATAGGCGTAAAAGACCCTGTGGGTCAGATGCTTAAAGACAGCGGTCTGTCGGAGAAAGGGCTTAAATCAGCCATTGCAGAGCTGCGCAGAGGGCGCAAAGTGACCACCCAAAGCGCAGAGGATTCCTACAATGCGTTGAAAAAATATGCAGTACACCTCAATGAGCGGGCCCGTTCGGGGAAGCTTGATCCTGTCATCGGCAGGGAGGAGGAAATCCGGCGCGTGCTTCACATCCTGGCTCGTCGTACCAAAAACAACCCCGTACTCATAGGCGAACCCGGCGTGGGTAAAACGGCCATTGTAGAGGGGTTGGCTCATCGCATTGTAGACGGCGATGTGCCCGAAGACCTGCGCGATAAAGAAATTTATGCCCTTGATATGGGCGCTCTCATTGCCGGCGCTAAATACCAGGGCGAGTTTGAAGAGCGACTCAAAAGCGTCATCAACGAGGTGACCAAAGCCGAAGGTCAGATATTCCTATTCATTGATGAGATACACACCCTAATTGGGGCGGGTAAAGGCCAGGGCGCTATGGACGCCGCCAACATCCTCAAGCCCGCATTAGCTCGGGGCGAGTTGCGCGCCATCGGCGCTACCACCCTCAGCGAGTACCAAAAGTACTTTGAAAGCGATAAAGCCCTCGAACGCCGCTTCCAGACCGTTATGGTGGATGAGCCTGGGGAGGAAGACGCCATTTCCATACTCCGAGGCCTCAAAGAGCGCTATGAAACCCACCACAAGATCAACATCAAGGACGAAGCCATCGTTGCTGCGGTTCAGTTATCCAGCCGCTACATCACCGACCGCTTCCTTCCGGATAAAGCCATCGACCTTGTAGACGAAGCGGCCGCCCGCCTCCGTCTGGAGATGAACTCTATGCCCGAAGAACTTGACGAGGTGGAGCGCAAAATCCGGCAGCTCGAGATCGAACGCGAAGCCGTGCGCCGAGAAAACGACGACCTCAAAATCGGCCGCATTGGTCAGGAATTGGCCAATATGGAGGAAAAGCGCAACGCCCTGCGGGCCCGTTGGGAGAGTGAACGTGAAGTAGTGCTGGGCATACAGGCTGCCAAAGAAAAAATCGAGCAACTGAAAACAGAAGCCAATCGCTTAGAGCGCGAAGGCAACTACACTCAGGTGGCCGAAATTCGCTATGGCCTGATACCTCAGCAACAACAGACGCTTGAAAGCTATACCGATCGCCTCAAAAACATGCAAACCGGCAACAAACTCCTCGTCAAAGAGGAAGTTGACGCCGAAGACATAGCCGAAATTGTGAGCCGCTGGACGGGCATCCCCGTCACGCGCATGCTCCAGAGCGAGCGCGAAAAGCTGCTTCACCTCGAAGACGACCTGCACCGCCGCGTCATTGGTCAGGATGAAGCCGTTGAAGCCGTAGCCGACGCCATTCGCCTCAGCCGCACCGGCCTCGTGAACCCCAATCGGCCTATTGGCAGCTTTCTCTTCCTGGGCACCACCGGCGTGGGTAAAACCGAACTGGCCAAAGCCCTGGCAGAGTACCTCTTCGACGATGAAAACCTCATGACCCGCATCGACATGAGCGAATATCAGGAACGCCATGCTGTGAGCAGGCTTGTGGGGGCTCCTCCCGGGTATGTCGGCTATGACGAAGGCGGCCAGCTCACCGAGGCTGTACGGCGCAAACCGTATTCGGTGGTCTTGCTCGATGAAATCGAAAAGGCTCACCCCGACGTTTTTAATATCCTTCTTCAGGTGCTTGAAGACGGTCGCCTCACCGACAACAAAGGGCGGGTAGCCAACTTCAAAAATACCATCATCATCATGACCTCGAACCTCGGCTCAGACGTCATTCGCGAAAACTTCTCGCGCATGACCGAGGCCGATGAGGAAGAAGTGGTGGACAAAACCCGCAACCTCGTATTTGAGTTGCTGAAGCAAAGTGTGCGGCCCGAGTTTCTCAACCGCATTGATGAGGTCATTATGTTCAAGCCCTTGGGGCGCAAAGACATTCGCAAAATCGTGGAGTTACAGCTCAATGGGCTGCGCGCCATGCTGGCGGCACAGGACATTACCCTCAAAGTAACCAAGGAGGCTATGGACTGGCTGGCCGAGGAAGGTTTTCATCCAGAGTTTGGCGCTCGCCCCCTCAAGCGGGTCATCCATAAGCGGGTACTGCGCCAGCTCAGCAAGCAGTTGCTCGACGGCAGCATAGAACCCGGCGGGCACATCGTTCTCGATGTCTTCGATGATGTGGTGGTTTTCCGCAAAGCCTTGCGCCCCGAGGAAGAATGGGTCTGATGCTGTCATAGGCCATTGCATATTGCCGCTGCTATTTGTTTTTAAGCGCTTGTCGGGTAAGCCAATGCACCCGACAGGCGCTTATTTTTTAAGCCAAGATTGGTATCGGTTTCTAATGGTCTGCGTGTGGCGAGCGTTTTTATTTTATGCTGCTGCGCGTCGGCAGATTTTGTGCATGGAGGCTCGCATAAACCAGCCGTCTATGCACAGAACCTGTCAGGGCAAACTATAAATTAGAGTGTCAACTTGTTGTCTTTAGGCGATTTTTGAGGCGAGTAAACGTGCCTGCGCGCTTGTGCCTACGACTATAGCAACCTTACTTTGCACCTTTATTTTATATATTTCCAAGTGCGATGCAGACACTCTCCCAAAGGTTGTTTTTAATGATGTGCTTGTGGCTGGCGGCATTGGCGCTTCCGCTGCACGGCCAAAATTGTAGTTCTGACGGTAATTTGGTTATTTTTACAAATTACGACGGCGGGCGGCTCAACATCAGCGTAGATGTCGATATCCCCAACCTGCGCATTGGCATTTGCACCTATGAGCCAGTGGAGGTGAACATAAGCGGTCCGTTTAGCGGCAATGTGACGCGGGTATTGTATGCGGGGCTCAATTCTACCCAGAATAATAACAACTGTGGATTGGGCAATTTTCCTACGTCTATTTCAGGCGTGCCGCCGGCGCTAACCGCGATCCTGACCGCTCCGCCTGCCACGATAAACAATCCCAATGGCAATAACTCAATTATCTGCGCCTATAGTTGTAATACCGTTATTGAGCAGGGCGGCTGCAATACCATAGATCAGGTGACGGCCTTTTTTGAGGGGCAGTTGGGCGGGTCGCTTTACACGCTTCATGCTCAATATTGCTGTTGGTTACAATCCGCCACGTATCGGCTGTCGGAGTTGGCGGGGGCGTGTTGTCAGCCTTCGGGCGGGGCGGCTACGATTGGTTATGAGCGTGCGGTTTATTGTCCGGCGCTGAGTTCTCCTCAGCCGGCACTCATTACGGGGAATACCGGGGGCGCCTTTTCGGCTGCGCCGTCGGGGTTAGCCATTGATCCGGTTACGGGAGAGATTACGCCCTCTGCTAGTACTCCGGGGGCCTATGTTGTGAGCTATACGCTGCCGGGCTGCCCGCCTACAGTGGCTTCTACGTCGGTGGTTATTGGCAGTGCGGCAGCTGCGCCTGTGACCGGGGGCGGCGCTACCTACTGTGCGGGCGACCCCATAGCGCCATTGACAGCTATGGCGAGCGCCGGCGGCGCGCTGCGCTGGTATGCCGACGCTTCCCTCACAGCGCTGCTGGGCACGGGCCCTGTGCTGTCCATTAACCCGGGAGTTGGTGTGATTACATACTATGTCACAGAAACCATTGACGGATGCGAGAGCGCGCCGGCGCTGGTGACGGTGACGGTTAATGCGCTCAACAGTGCGGCATTTACCTATCCGGAGGAAACCTACTGTATAGGGTCTGGGGTTGTGCTGCCCGTGCTCACGGGTACAGGTAGCGGCACTTTTTCGAGCGCGTCAAGCGCGCTGGTATTGAATGCCGCTACCGGCGCCATTGATTTGGCGGCTAGCCTTCCTGGAGATTATATGGTGGTATATCGGTCGGCTGAACCCTGTTTTGGCGTCGACAGCGTCCGGCTGACCTTAGCGCTTGCTCCGGTTGTTTCCATTGCAGTTACGCCGGGGGGCTGCGATCAAGCCGCTGTACTTACAGCCGGCGGCGCTGACAGCTATCAATGGAGCAATGGGCAAACCGGACCGACCTTATCGCTGTTGGCCGATGCCGGAGCGGGTACGTATTGTGTAAGGGCTGAGTTGAACGGTTGCGTAGCCGAGGCCTGCTCCGAGGCTGTATTTGATACAGACTGCTGTGCGGTGTTTGCGCCCAATGCTTTTTCGCCCAACGACGACGGGGTGAACGATGGTTTTTCCCCACTTTCGGGTTGCCGCTTTGAGGTTTACACGCTGCGTATCTTTGATCGCTGGGGGCAGTTGATTTTCCAGTCGGAGAACCCCGATGAATTGTGGGATGGCTCGTTTCGGGGCCGTCCATTAGAGCCGGGAGTCTATGTTTATTTGCTAAGCTGCCAGTTTTCTGAAGGCGATGCGCGCGAATTTTATGGAAGTTTTGTGCTGGCGAGGTAGCAGGAAATCTTAATGGCTGGCGATTGCGCACGCCAATAGCCCCGTTCCGCCGGAGGCGATTCACTGCGCACAGCAAGGGTTCGGATCTATGTGGTATGCAGTGGTCCGGCAGAATGCAACAAAAATGAACCACAATGCAACATAAGTGAACCTACTGTATTGAGATATAGCTTACCTTTGAGGCAGTAAGGCTTGGTCAGGTTTGTCCGATGCCCTTCTTTTCTCTCCCCCCTACATACTGATTTTTAACTAATGGTGAACGGCTTGTTCGCCCTAATCTATTTTCTTTATGAAAAGGAAGCCTCTGTGTCTACCGTCTTATGTTGTGTACTGCTGTTTGCTCGTCTGCATGGGGTGGGTAAATGCTTTAGCACAATCGCCTCAGCAGCAAATGCTGCCGGATTTACCGGTTCCTCATTTGCAGCCGGATGTTCAGGGCCATTATATTTTTGACCCTGCGGCGGCGGCTTTTGTGTTTGTCCCGCCTGCTACTGCCATTCAGAAAAAGGAGGGCGCCGAAAAAATGGACTTGGATGTCTGCGATTTCTCTAACTATCAGGATGCTGTCAAAATTGGACCAGATGATTTTCCTTATACATCCGGTTCGGGCATCACGGTGAATGCCACCATCGATATCGGCGGAACCCTAACGAATGCTAATTATAACTGTGATGGAAACCCATATTCTACGTCCTCGCCTGCGTGGTGGATACAGAATACCAGTGAAACAATCACGCTCACTTTTTCAGCGCCCGTTGCTCAGTTTACAATGGTTATGAACGGATCAAATAACGGCGAAGTCTTTTCTTTTAATTCACCGACGGGTACCGTTACCTTAAGTAATTTCTGTACACAGGCATTTTCTTCTACCGGGAATCAATTGAGCTGCTTTCATAACTCCAGCATGAATAACAGCTCGGCGACAGGCACCATCGTTACGATCAACAATACTGTTGCCACCACCCAATATACGATAACGCATAATGGCGCCGGCGCCGGCTCCCGGATTACTTTGCTCGATTGTTTTATGGGAGATCCGCCGCCTGTGGTGAATCCCGTCAGCAATGTTCAGGCCTGTGGAGGCGACATGGTATCGGCGATTGCTTTTACGGGTACGCCCGGCGCCACCTTCAACTGGACCAACAATAATACAGCGATTGGCCTCGCTGCAAGTGGTACGGGCAATATAGCCAGCTTCATGGCAGCCAATGTCACTGCTCAGCAAGTGGCAACCATTACTGTGACCCCTGTTTTAGGGTCGGAGACCGGAACGCCCATTACCTTTACCATCACGGTGAAGCCCAAGCCAACGCTCGCCATCAGTACATTCAACAACCCTACCATCTGTGCGGGGTCGAATGGTAGTATTTTGTTTACGACCACCAACGTGCCCAATGGCATATACTCGGTTAGTTATACCGGGCCGGGTAGCCCCAGAAACATGCTCGTTAGTGGAAATACCGCTACACTACCGGGTCTCAGCGCCGGCTCGTACAGTGATTTTTCCATTACCATCAATGGTTGCTCTGGTACAGCTGCCGGACCTGTCGAACTGGTATATCCTTCTTTTACGTGGTACCGCGATATGGATGGGGATACTTTCGGCGACCCCGGCGTAACTCAGCAGGCTTGCGCCCAGCCTACGGGCTATGTTGCCAATAATACCGACTGCGACGACAATGACCCGCTCGAAAAACCCGGTCAGGTGTGGTACGCCGACGCCGATAACGACGGCTACAGCTCGGGCGTTACGCTGACGCAGTGCCTGCGCCCGGCGGGTTACAAAGTAGCCTCCGAGTTGACGGCTACTACGGGCGACTGCAACGACAACAACGCCGCCATTAGACCCGGCGCTACCGAGGTCTGCGACGGCGTAGACAACAACTGCGCAGGCGGCATTGACGAAGGTGTGCTGACGACCTACTACCGCGACATGGACGGCGACGGCTTCGGCAACCCGGCCATGACCCAGCAGGCCTGCGCTCAACCCACGGGCTACGTGACCAACAACACCGACTGCGACGACAATGACGCATTAGAAAAACCCGGCCAGGTGTGGTACGCCGACGCCGATAACGACGGCTACAGCTCGGGCGTTACGCTGACGCAGTGCCTGCGCCCGGCGGGTTACAAGGTGGCGGCTGAGTTGACGGCCACTACGGGCGACTGCAACGACAACAACGCCGCCATTAGACCCGGCGCTACCGAGGTCTGCGACGGCGTAGACAACAACTGCGCAGGCGGCATTGACGAAGGTGTGCTGACGACCTACTACCGCGACATGGACGGCGACGGCTTCGGCAACCCGGCCATGACCCAGCAGGCCTGCGCTCAACCCACGGGCTACGTGACCAACAACACCGACTGCGACGACAATGACGCATTAGAAAAACCCGGTCAGGTATGGTACGCCGACGCCGATAACGACGGCTACAGCTCGGGCGTTACGCTGACGCAGTGCCTGCGCCCGGCGGGTTACAAAGTAGCCTCCGAGTTGACGGCCACTATGGGCGATTGCAACGACGGGGATGAAGACATCAATCCTGCCGCTGCGGAAGTTTGCGACGGCATCGACAACAACTGCGACGGCAACATCGACGAAGGTGTGCTGACGACCTACTACCGCGACATGGACGGCGACGGCTTCGGCAACCCGGCCATGACCCAGCAGGCCTGCTCGCAGCCTGTGGGCTATGTGACCAACAACACCGACTGCGACGACAATGACGCATTAGAAAAACCCGGTCAGGTATGGTACGCCGACGCCGATAACGACGGCTACAGCTCGGGCGTTACGCTGACGCAATGCCTGCGCCCGGCGGGTTACAAGGTGGCAGCCGAGTTGACGGCTACTACGGGCGATTGCAACGACGGGGATGAAGACATCAATCCTGCCGCTGCGGAAGTCTGCGATGGCATCGACAACAATTGCGACGGCAACCTTGATGATGGCGTGCTGACGACCTACTACCGCGACATGGACGGCGACGGCTTCGGCAACCCGGCCATGACCCAGCAGGCCTGCTCGCAGCCTGTGGGCTATGTGACCAACAACACCGACTGCGACGACAATGACGCATTAGAAAAACCCGGTCAGGTATGGTACGCCGACGCCGATAACGACGGCTACAGCTCGGGCGTTACGCTGACGCAGTGCCTGCGCCCGGCGGGTTACAAAGTAGCCTCCGAGTTGACGGCCACTATGGGCGATTGCAACGACGGGGATGAAGACATCAATCCTGCCGCTGCGGAAGTTTGCGACGGCATCGACAACAACTGCGACGGCAACATCGACGAAGGTGTGCTGACGACCTACTACCGCGACATGGACGGCGACGGCTTCGGCAACCCGGCCATGACCCAGCAGGCCTGCTCGCAGCCTGTGGGCTATGTGACCAACAACACCGACTGCGACGACAATGACGCATTAGAAAAACCCGGTCAGGTATGGTACGCCGACGCCGATAACGACGGCTACAGCTCGGGCGTTACGCTGACGCAGTGCCTGCGCCCGGCGGGTTACAAAGTAGCCTCCGAGTTGACGGCCACTATGGGCGATTGCAACGACGGGGATGAAGACATCAATCCTGCCGCTGCGGAAGTTTGCGACGGCATCGACAACAACTGCGACGGCAACATCGACGAAGGTGTGCTGACGACCTACTACCGCGACATGGACGGCGACGGCTTCGGCAACCCGGCCATGACCCAGCAGGCCTGCTCGCAGCCTGTGGGCTATGTGACCAACAACACCGACTGCGACGACAATGACGCATTAGAAAAACCCGGTCAGGTATGGTACGCCGACGCCGATAACGACGGCTACAGCTCGGGCGTTACGCTGACGCAATGCCTGCGCCCGGCGGGTTACAAAGTAGCCTCCGAGTTGACGGCCACTACGGGCGATTGCAACGACGGGGATGAAGACATCAATCCTGCCGCTGCGGAAGTTTGCGACGGCATCGACAACAACTGCGACGGCAACATCGACGAAGGTGTGCTGACCACCTACTACCGCGACATGGACGGCGACGGCTTCGGCAACCCGGCCATGACTCAGCAGGCCTGCGCTCAACCCACGGGCTATGTGACCAACAATACCGACTGCGACGACAATGACGCATTAGAAAAACCCGGTCAGGTATGGTACGCCGACGCCGATAACGACGGCTACAGCTCGGGCGTTACGCTGACGCAGTGCCTGCGCCCGGCGGGTTACAAAGTAGCCTCCGAGTTGACGGCCACTACGGGCGATTGCAACGACGGGGATGAAGACATCAATCCTGCCGCTGCGGAAGTTTGCGACGGCATCGACAACAACTGCGACGGCAACATCGACGAAGGTGTGCTGACCACCTACTACCGCGACATGGACGGCGACGGCTTCGGCAACCCGGCCATGACCCAGCAGGCCTGTGCTCAACCCACGGGCTATGTGACCAACAACACCGACTGCGACGACAACGACGCATTAGAAAAACCCGGTCAGGTATGGTACGCCGACGCCGATAACGACGGCTACAGCTCGGGCGTTACGCTGACGCAATGTCTGCGCCCGGCGGGTTACAAGGTGGCAGCCGAGTTGACGGCCACTACGGGCGATTGCAACGACGGGGATGAAGACATCAATCCTGCCGCTGCGGAAGTTTGCGACGGCATCGACAACAACTGCGACGGCAACATCGACGAAGGTGTGCTGACCACCTACTACCGCGACATGGACGGCGACGGCTTCGGCAACCCGGCCATGACTCAGCAGGCCTGCGCTCAACCCACGGGCTATGTGACCAACAATACCGACTGCGACGACAATGACCCGCTCGAAAAACCCGGTCAGGTATGGTACGCCGACGCCGATAACGACGGCTACAGCTCGGGCGTTACGCTGACGCAATGCCTGCGCCCGGCGGGTTACAAAGTAGCCTCCGAGTTGACGGCCACTACGGGCGATTGCAACGACGGGGATGAAGACATCAATCCTGCCGCTGCGGAAGTTTGCGACGGCATCGACAACAACTGCGACGGCAACATCGACGAAGGCGTACTGACGACCTACTACCGCGATATGGACGGCGACGGCTTCGGCGATGCCGGCAACACCCAACAGGCCTGCGCTCAACCCACGGGCTATGTGACCAACAACACCGACTGCGACGACAACGACGCATTAGAAAAACCCGGTCAGGTGTGGTACGCCGACGCCGATAACGACGGCTACAGCTCGGGCGCTACGCTGACGCAGTGCCTGCGCCCGGCGGGTTATAAAGTAGCGGCCGAGTTGACGGCTACTACGGGCGATTGCAACGACGGGGAGGAAGACATCAATCCTGCTGCTGCGGAAGTTTGCGACGGCATCGACAACAACTGCGACGGCAACATCGACGAAGGTGTGCTGACGACCTACTACCGCGACATGGACGGCGACGGCTTCGGCAACCCGGCTATGACCCAGCAGGCCTGCGCTCAACCCTCGGGCTATGTGACCAACAACACCGACTGCGACGACAATGACGCATTAGAAAAACCCGGTCAGGTGTGGTACGCCGACGCCGATAACGACGGCTACAGCTCGGGCGTTACGCTGACGCAGTGCCTGCGCCCGGCGGGTTACAAGGTGGCAGCCGAGTTGACGGCCACTACGGGCGACTGCAACGATGCGGAGGAAGACATCAATCCTGCGGCGGAGGAAGTCTGCGACGGCATCGACAACAACTGCGACGGCAACATCGACGAAGGTGTGCTGACGACCTACTACCGCGACATGGACGGCGACGGCTTCGGCAACCCGGCCATGACTCAGCAGGCCTGCGCTCAACCCACGGGCTATGTGACCAACAACACCGACTGCGACGACAACGACGCATTAGAAAAACCCGGTCAGGTATGGTACGCCGACGCCGATAACGACGGCTACAGCTCGGGCGTTACGCTGACGCAGTGCCTGCGCCCGGCGGGTTACAAGGTGGCGGCCGAGTTGACGGCTACTGCGGGCGACTGCAACGACGGGGATGAAGACATCAACCCCGAAGCGGAGGAAGTCTGCGACGGCATCGACAACAACTGCGACGGCACTGCCGATAACGTGACAAACCCCGACCTGGGTAGCTGGCAACAGGAGGATGTGGGCGACGCAGGCGACCTGGGTTCAAGCTATCCCTTCTGCGAGGCGAAACCGATAGACGTATTCACGTTGAACAGTACGAACGTTTCTTTACCCACTACCGACAACGTCAACTTTGTTTACCAGAGCATCTGCGGCAATAGTTCTATTACGGCCCGGGTGCTAACGGTAAGCAATGGCGGTTGGGCTGGTATTATGATGCGCGAGAGCCTTTCTCCCGGCGCTAAGAAGGTAGTGCTCAAAACGCAGTTGAGTAGCCTTATCCGACGCGAGATACGCTCTGTGAACAATGGCCCGTTCAGCAATTTGCAATTCAACAGGCCACAGCATATATGGCTTCGTCTTGAGCGAAATGGCAGCACGCTTACCGGTTATACGTCCATCAATGGCACAAGTTGGAACTTTGCTTTCTCGGCGAACATCAGCATGACGCCTTGCATTTATGCCGGCGTATTTAGCGAGAGTACCAATGTAAATAATGTTACTACGGCTACCTTCGACAACGTGGTGGTTGTAAGCGGCCCGGCCTTGCCGCTGGCGGGTATAGCGCCCGGCCTTGAGGCTGTAGGGCAGCAACCAGTGGCTGTTTCGTTTGATGTATTCCCCAACCCCGGACATGGCGAGGTGAGCGTCGATCTTTCCTCTTTTGTTGGCCGCGCGGCCCGCATTGAGTTGATCAGTCTCACGGGGCAGATGATAAAGGTACAGGAAACAGACGAAGTACAGGATGCGCTTAGTTCGTTGAACCTATCCGGCGTACAGCCAGGTATTTACATCATGAAAGTGCGCACTACCGACGGCGATAGCCCGCTGGAGGCCACCCAAAGGATGGTTGTTCAGGAGTAGGAAGGACCACTGAACAAGCCCAATAATAAAAGCCCCGACGCTGAATCATCAGTGTCGGGGTTTTTATTTAGATTTAATGATCGGGTTGTTTTTTTCTGCGATAGCCCCATATCAGCAAGGCTAATGTGCCTATTGGTTCGGACCAGGGGGTGAAGCGGTATGCGTGAGGCACGAGCGCATAGTAGCGGAACACCCGGCGCCGCGCAAGTTGCTAAAAGGAGTAGATGATATGCGGCGGGGCCCAAAAAAAATAAAACATTTGGGCGTTCGTTGGATGGATTGCGCCGCTGCGGTAGCGGAAAGCCATAAACTTTTTATTACCGCAGCGGTGCGGCGCAGACCTAGAAGATTAAGCGCAGGCCCACCTGCAACTGCCAGCGGGAGAGCAGGCTGAAGTCGTTGGTGAAGCTGTTGACCAGCGCGCTGTCAAAGCTGTAAGTGGGTACGCCGTTGGCCACGCTAACGCCTAAGGGCTGGTTGGTGACGGGTAGTTGGCGCACGCCCCAGTTGCTGTTGACGAGGTTGCCGATGTTGAGCACGTCGATGCTGAGCTGTACGGTTTGCTTGCTGGGCAGCACCATGTCCTGGAGGATGCGCACGTCCCAGTTGCTGTACCAGGGGCTCAGGATGGCGTACTTTTCGGCGTACTCGCCGCGGCGGCTGCTGAGGTAGTCGCTTTGCTCGATGAAGTTGTTGAAGGCGTCGCGCTGAGCCTGAGCATCGGCGCCGGCAAACTGCATTTGCTGGAGCTCGCTCTCGGTAGGAATGTAGATAAGATCGTTGAGGCCGGAGCCGTCGTTGTTGATGTCGCCGGAGTAGGTGTAGGAGAAGCGCCCGCCCTGAGCATACTGGAAGAAAGTAGCCACGGTGGTGGCCCAGCGGCCTTCGCCATAGGTGAACTTACGGTGAGCGGCGCCTACTACGCGGTGGCGGTTGCCGTAGAGCGAAGGTGCGAGGATGGCCTCGTTGACGTGGTTGATGGCCGGGTTGCGGTCATAAGCGTCGCTGGAGATTTCAGCTTCGATGGAGCTGGCATCTTTGGCGTCGAGGAAGTTGTAGCCGATGCTGGTATACCATCCGTTAGCCCAGTTGCGCTGGAGTTGGATGGAGGTGTTGAAGGAGTAGCCCACATTGGTGTTGGTGAACACGTAAGCATTGGTGGGGCCGCCAAATACGGTGGCGCGGTCGTCGGCTAAGTAGATGGGGCGATTGTCGGGGCCGGAGAGATTGCCCGAGGGTAGTTGCAGGCCATAGTTGCGCACCATCATGGCATTTACGTCTTTGGTGTAGACGAGGTCGAGGGAGGCCGTCCAGCCGCCGATTTTCTGGTCGTAGCCGAGGTTGGAGCGCCAGACCTGCGGGAATTTGAAATCGGGGGCGGTAGTGCAGTAGAAGAAGAAGTTGGGGTTGGCTACCTGGTTGCCGATCCAAACGAAGGGGAAGCGGCCGGTGAACAAGCCCGTACCGCCGCGCAATTGGCTGGTGCTGTTGCCGGCGAGGTCGTAGTTGAAGCCTAAGCGGGGCGAGAACAGCGGTTTTTGCTCGGGCAGTACTGTGTGGTCGAAGGTGACGGGATCGCCGGTTTCGTCGTAATAAACGATAGTGGGATCGTAGCAGCAGTTGCGGTCGATGTTTTCCTGGATTTTGTCCTGGGTATCGAAGTAGAGCGGCATATCCATGCGGATGCCGGCGGTTACCTTCAGTTGGTCATTTACCGCCCATTCGTCCTGGAGGTAGAGGGCCCACTGGCCTACGTTGGTTTCGGCTAAGGCCCAACCTTTGCCGGGTTCGCCTTCGTTGCCGCCATTGGCGTTAAAGAGGTTGCGGGCAGTGCGCACGGCGGAGCCAAAGTTGCCGGAGTTGACATCGGCGATGAAGGCGTCGACGCTCTCATAGCCGGGGCCGAAGGTGCCGCCGTAAGCATTGAGGTTGAAGCTGTTGTCGAAGGAAAAACGCTCCAAGGAGGTACCTACAGTGACGGTATGATTGCCTAAGAATACGCTGAGGTTGTCGGTAAACTGAAACACATCCTGATCGAGGCGGTTGAAGATCGAGAACGGCTCGTGGCCGGCAACGATGTAGTTGGAGCCGGCGCGCTGGATGTTGATGACGGGGAAAGGCTCGGAAAACGGATCGCGGGAGTCGCGGAAAGACGTCATACCCACTTGCATCTTATTGGAGATTTTGCTGCCAAACATGGCGCGCCATTCCAACAGACCGGAGTGGATGATGTTGTTGATGCGGTAGCCCGAGTTAAAGAATTGCAAGGTAGTGGCGTCGGGGCCCCTGCGGCTGATGGCGTTGGGGTGGGCGGGCTTTTCTTTAAATGCGTTGAGGAAGTTGTACGTAAGTGTCAGGGTATTGTTGCGGTTGATGTTCCAGTCGAGCTTGATGATGCCCTTTTCGTTGTTGGTATTGTGGATGTAGTTTTCGTAAGGGCCGGTTTCGTAGCCAAAGCTGTCGCGGAGGATGTTCGACACGCGCTCGAGGTCTTGCGCTTCTACCCGCGACACTTGCTCGCCGGAGCGGCCGGCAGCCGCAGCGATGAAGTTGGAGCCTAAGTCTTCGCGGCGCTCTACCTCGGCATTGATGAAGAAGAACAGCTTGTTTTTGATGATGGGCCCTCCGAGGCTGAAGCCCGTCTGGAACTGGCGCAGATCGGGTACAAAGATGCTTTCGCCGGCAACCTTGCTGCCGGTGAGGTCTTGGTTGCGGTAGAAGCCGAATACAGTACCTTTAAAAGTGTTGGTACCGCTTTTGGTGACGGCATTGACGGCGGCGCCGGTGAAGCCGGCCTGGGTAACGTCGTAAGGCGCCAGGTTGACCTGTATCTGGTCGATGGCGTCGAGCGAAATGGGCTGGGCATCCGATTGGCCCCCGGGCGTAGCGGCGTCGAGGCCGAAGGGGTTGTTGAAGATGGTGCCGTCGAGGCTGAAGTTGTTGTACTGGTCGTTGCGACCGCCGAAGGAGTTGCCGTCGGAGGCCGGCATGAGGCGGGTATAGTCGGCTGCCGAGCGCGAGATGGTAGGCAGGCGCTGTAGCTCTGTGCTGCTTACGTTGGTGGCGGCGCCGGTGCGCTTGTCGTTGAGCACGGGGTCGTTGTAAGCAACAACTTCCACTTCGTCAATCTGGATGGCCGCCGACAAGAGCTTAAACTCCAGTGAGAGGGTTTGGCCCAGGTTGAGTACAATGCCTTCCTGTTTGTCTTCCTCATAGCCTACAAAGCTGGCCACAATGGTGTATGGGCCGCCCGGGCGGAGGTTGGTGAGGCGGAAGCGCCCGTCATCCTGGGTGATGACCCCGTACTGGGTGCCGGTGGGCTGGTGAACGGCTACGATGTTGGCTGCGGCTAAGCCCATACCTTTGTCATCGAGCGCCCGGCCGGTAATGGTGGAAGTAGTTACCTGGGCTTGCACAAACCCCAGGCAGGCCAACAGCAGCATAGCCGTTAGCAGTGAGCGTAAACGTGAAATTCTCATAGAAAAAATGTTAAATTTACAGTGAGCTTAAATTTCACTTCAAAGGTAATTTATAATTAAAATAGAATTAACTTTCGGTTCAATTGTGAGTGCCAATTTTGTCTCTTGTTAAGCTTAAACAGGCTTTAGGTTGAATCAAAAGAAACTTTTTACTGTGAACTACGTCCACCATCTCCGCGACTGGGTCTTCAGTCGCGTACATCAGAGTCAGCTCATTTACAATACTTGCTGGGAAGATCCCCGCTGCGACCGGCAGTTGCTCAACTTCGCTGCGGACAGCAGCATCGTCATGATTACCAGCGCCGGTTGTAATGCGCTGGACTACCTGCTCGACGATCCGGGCCGCATTCATTGCGTGGACATGAACCCCCGCCAGAACGCCCTGCTGGCGCTTAAAAAGGCGCTTTTTGCTGCCAACAGCTACGAAAATCTCTGGCAGGTTTTTGGCAAGGGCAACCACCCTCGCTTTGAGGCGCTTTACCAGGAGCAACTGCGCGAGCACTTGCCGGATTACGCTCGCCAATTCTGGGATCGCAACCTCAGCTACTTTAGCGATAAGGGGGTGCGTCGCTCTTTTTATTTTTTTGGCACTTCGGGCGTATTTGCCTGGCTGCTCACCCAGTATTTGCGCACCCGCCCCAGCCTTTATTCGGCTGCCGAGGCGCTGTTTTCGTCTCGCAGCGTGGAGGAGCAGCGGGAGCACTACTTCGCGGTAGAGGATAAAATGCTCACCCAGTTGGTGCGTTGGGCTGTTAACCGCCATTTTACGATGTGTCTGTTGGGCGTGCCCCGCAGTCAGCAGGAGCTGTTCCGTCACCAATATGAGGAAGGGATTACCGGCTTTATCCGGCGTTGCTTCCGCCAGGTGTTTACCCAGTTGCCCATTAGCGACAACTACTTTTATCAGGTGTATTTCAAGGGGAGTTATACGCCCCAATGCGCGCCCAATTATTTAGTAGCCGAAAACTTTGATGCGCTGCGCGATCGCGTCAGCCGCATTGAGCAACACAATAATACCATCAGCGGCTTCCTGCGCGAAAACCCCGGCGCTTATTCGCACTTCATCCTGCTGGATCATCAGGATTGGCTGGCGGCCAACAACCGGCCTGCGCTGGCGGAAGAGTGGGCGCTCATTTTGCAAAACAGTCGCCCCGGCACGCAGATTCTCCTGCGCTCGGCTGCCGATGAAATCGACTTTTTCCCTGATTTTGTACTCGCTGCCGTGGATTTTAAAAAGGACGAATACGCCGATATTCACCGGCAGGATCGCGTAGGCACTTATGCCAGTACCTATGTGGGCACAGTAAAAGGTTAGGTCGCTTGTTTTAAAACCAATCGCATGTCATCCACTTCCGACGCAGCGGGTCAGGTAGGCCGCATACAACAATACTACCAGTTTCAGTCTCGAATTTACGACCTCACCCGCTGGTCGTTCCTCTTTGGCCGCAACGAGGTCATTAGGCTTTTTCCCTTTGACGAACAGGATTCCTTTCATCTGCTGGAGATAGGCTGCGGCACAGGGCGCAATTTGGCGCAGGCCGCCGCTCGCTTTCCGAAGGCCCGCCTAACGGGCCTCGACGTTTCCCGCGATATGCTCGATATTGCGGGCCGCCGCTTCGAGGGCAACGACCGCGTTGAGCTGCTGGAGATGCCTTATGCCTCCGGGCAGTACGACTGGACGGGCCGGCTCGACGCCATCCTGTTTTCCTATGCGCTCACGATGATTAATCCGCAGTGGGAGAGCTTGCTGCATCAGGCTGCCGCCGACCTCAAGCCGGGGGGCATCATTGCGGTGGCCGATTTTCACGACAGCCGTCGCCCTTGGTTTAAACGCCACATGAGCGGCCATCACGTGCGCATGGACGCCCACCTGACGCCCGTACTCCAGGAATTGTTCTCCACCCACTTCCTCAGCGTGCGCCGGGCTTATTTTGGGGTGTGGTCGTATTTCATTTTTGTAGGCGCAAAACGCTTGTCTCAGGTCTGAATTACGCCCGGGTTGAAGCGCTCTACCGCCGCATTGTCGGCCGCCGCTATGCCTTCGCTGATCCAGCGGCGCGTTTCGCGGGGGTCGATGATGGCGTCGACCCACAGCCGGGCAGCGGCGTAGTAGGGCGTCGTTTGGGTTTCGTACCTGCTCTCAATTTCGTGCAGCAGTTTTTCCTCCTCTTCGCTGGTGATGGTCTGCCCTTTGGCCTTCAGGGTAGATACTTGTATTTGTAGCAGCGTTTTGGCGGCCTGCGAGCCCCCCATGACGGCAATGCGGGCCGAAGGCCAGGCCACAATGAAGCGAGGGTCGTAGGCCTTGCCGCACATGGCATAGTTGCCGGCCCCAAAGGAGTTGCCCATCACCACGCTGAACTTGGGCACGGTGGAATTGGCCACGGCGTTTACCATCTTAGCGCCGTCTTTGATGATGCCGCCCTGCTCGGAACGCGAGCCCACCATGAAGCCCGTAACGTCGTGCAGGAACACCAGCGGAATTTTTTTCTGGTTGCAGTTGAGGATAAAGCGGGCCGCCTTATCGGCGCTGTCGCTGTAGATGACGCCCCCAAACTGCATCTCGCCCTTAGCCGAGCGCACCACCTCGCGGTTATTGACCACTATACCCACCGCCCAGCCGTCGATGCGGGCATAGGCGCACAGGATGGTCTGGCCGTAGCCTTTTTTATAATAGGTAAGCTTGCCTTCATCCACAATGCGCTTGAGGATGGCCTCGGTGACATAGGGCTTAGCGGGGCCATCGGGGAGTATGCCCAGGATTTCGTCGGGCTGCCCCAGCGGAGGTTGCGGCGCTACGCGGTCGAAGCCGGCTTTGGGGAAGTGCCCCAGTTTGTCTACTAAGTCTTTGATGGTATCTAAGCAGGTGGCGTCGTCGGGCATCAGGTAGTCGGTTACGCCCGAGATGTTGCTTTGGGTATGGCCGCCGCCCAAGGTCTCTTTGTCTACGTCTTCGCCTATGGCCGCCTTCACTAAGTAAGGGCCGGCTAAAAAGATGGAGCCCGTACCTTCAACGATGAGCGCCTCATCCGACATGATGGGCAGGTAAGCGCCGCCGGCTACGCAACTGCCCATGATGGCGGCGATCTGCGGAATGCCCATGCTCGACATGCGGGCGTTGTTGCGGAAGATGCGGCCAAAGTGCTCCTTGTCGGGGAAGATTTCGTCTTGCATAGGGAGGTATACCCCGGCGCTGTCGACCAAGTAGATGATGGGCAGCCGGTTTTCCATGGCAATCTCCTGAGCGCGCAGGTTTTTTTTGCCCGTAATGGGAAACCAGGCTCCGGCCTTTACGGTGGCGTCGTTGGCCACAATGACGCACTGGCGCCCGCGCACATAGCCCAAGCCTACCACTACGCCGCCCGCCGGGCAGCCGCCATGCTCTTCGTACATCTCAAAGCCCGCAAAGGCGCCGATTTCGAGGAAGGGCCTGTCCTCGTCCACGAGGTAGTTGATCCGCTCGCGGGCCGTCATCTTGCCCTGTTCGTGCTGTTGGGCGATCTTTTTAGGGCCGCCCCCCACAAAAATTTTGTCTAAGCGCTGCTGAAGCTTGCCTATCAGCAGTTTGTTGTGGTCCTCGTTTTTGTTGAAGTCGAGATTTTCTTTGGTCATATTTGGTTGTGGTTGCCGCGTTATTGTGTTGCCTAAGCCCGGCTTGCGTTAGTTGCGGGCGTAGGCGTAGTAATATTTACCTTCGTAGCCCTCGTATACGCCCTCCAGCACTACCTTGCCCCGGATGCCTTGCAGGCGGCGCGACAGCTCGCGCACCGAGGCCACCGGCCGGTCGTTGAGGGCCGTAATGACAAAGCCTGGCTCCATATTGGTTTGCGCTATGGGGCTGCCCCGGAATACGCTGATGACCTTTACCCCATCGACGCCCAATTGGCGGCGCTCGTCGGCGGTGAGGTTGCGCAGCTCGAAGCCGGGGTCGGCCATGCTGCTCGATTCGCTTTGGCGGGCGGCCTGCAAGCTGCCTTTTTGCTTGAGGGTCACTTGAGCGGTATAGGTTTGGCGCTGCCGGATGTAGCGAATGCGCACTGCGGCGCCCGGCTGCATGCGGCCCAGCAACTCCTGCATGGCCGGTAGGTTGCTGATGGCTTGCCCATTGATTGAGAGGATGACGTCGCCTACGGCCAGCCCGGCCTCTTCGGCGCCGCTGCCCGGCGTCACTTGGGTCACCACTACGCCCGCTATGCGCGTGAGGCCTAATTGATTGGCCCGTTCGGCGTCGACCTGGTCTACGAAGACGCCCAACAGGCCCCGCTTCACTTCGCCGTGGTCGCGCAGGTCGCGCACGATCTTGCGCACTAAATTTACGGGCACGGCAAAGGAATAGCCCTCGTAGCGCCCCGATCGGGTGAGGATGGCGGTATTGACGCCAATGAGTTCGCCCCGGGTATTGACCAAGGCGCCTCCGGAGTTGCCGGGGTTTACTACGGCGTCGGTCTGGATGAAGCTCTCTATGCGATCCTGGCCCTCCAGCACGTCTATGCTGCGCCCTTTGGCGCTCACAATGCCCGCCGTCACGGTCGACTCTAAGTTGAAGGGGTTGCCTATGGCCAGCACCCATTCGCCTACGCGCAGCGAGTCGGAGTTGCCTAAGCGGGCATAGGGTAGGGGGGCTTCGGCGCGTATGCGCAGCAGGGCGAGGTCGGTGCTGGGGTCTACGCCTACCAAGTCGGCTGAGAACTCGCGCCGATCGCTGAGCGTGACCATAATGTCGCCTCCGCCCTCAATGACGTGGTTGTTGGTCACGATAAAGCCTTCGGGGCTGATGAGCACCCCCGAGCCCGTGGCGGTTTCGGCTTGTTGGTTGGCCCTGAAGAGGCCAAATAGCCCCGAGGGGAAAGTGCGCACAAACACCACGGCGGGCGTTACGCGGTCGGCGGCATGGCTGAATAGGGTAGGGGGCGTGGTGACAAACTGCCCCAGTTTTGCATCGGTAAGGGGGTCGTCGGCTTCGTTGGCGTAATAGATGGGACGGTCGTCGGCCAGCCAGCGGTACAAGCCCACGGCTGTAAGGGCGCTGCCCAACGAGCAGAGCGCCAACAGTAGCCACCACCTTGAGGGAACCTCGGAAAGCTGCATGAAGCGTTTCAATTAACCGCCCGAAGATAAAAAAAGTTAGCTTTGCAAAACATTAATTGCCATCAAAATGGAGGAAACTCAACCTTCGTCTGCTACGCCCCCAGCCTCGCCCGAGCCTTCCGGGCGGCTGTTTAGTTGGCGTTTTTCGTTGTTTGGCGCCCTGCTCATCCTGGGGCTAGCGGCCTTAGCCGCCTACCGGCACTACAGCATGGAGGCGCCCATTGGCTGGTCGCCGGAGCCGCCCGCGGTGGATAGCAGCGCCGTGCAACGAGACTCATTAGGCCGTTGAGGTCAGTATTGGTTATGCGCTGGCTTGGGGTTGGACCAGGGGGTGCAGTTTACCCGGAAGAGCGCAGCGAAGACGTGGCGGTATGCCGACCTCAAGGAGGCATAAGATTTACCCGACCGAGTGTAGCGAGGGCGGGGCGGAACACGTTTACCCGGAAGAGCGTAGCGAAGATTTTTACCCGGCCGAATGTAATGAGGACGTGGTAGCCGACTAGCGAAGCGACGGCGGACGCGGCGGCGCCGCGCAAGGCGTCGTTCAGCGGTGGATGGTATGCGGCTGGGGGTTTACCCGACCGCCTCCTACGGAGTACGGTTAAAAACGCGTAGCGGGCGTGGCCCCAAAAAAAAGAAAAATTCCTCTTTGGACTTGGAGCACTTTAACGCCATACGCGCGCCAATTGAAAGGCCGTTTTTTGCAAGTTTTCTTCTGTTGCGCGCAGCGCTTCTTCCAGCGAACAAGGTTTTTGGGCGATGGAAAAAGCGGCTTGCAGTCCCAGTTGGCGGATGGCTGCGGGATCGGCCTCCAGCGCGCCGCATAGCGCCACGACGGGCTTGCGGAAGCGCGCCGCCCGCTGTGCGACTCCGCTGATGAGCTTGCCCTGGGCCGTTTGGCTGTCGAGTCTGCCTTCGCCTGTGATCACTAAGTGGGCCCATTGCAAGTGCTGGTCGAAGTGGGTGCGATCGAGCATGAGGTCGATGCCGCGCTGTAGGCGCGCGCCTAAGAAGAAGAGCGCCCCAAAGCCCAGCCCGCCCGCCGCCCCTGCTCCGGGGGTGTGGGGGTCGGGGGCCGTCGGGTGTTGGCCGCAGACGGCTGCAAAGTGGGCCAGCCCGGCATCCAGCAGGGCTACTTCGGCTTCGCCGGCGCCTTTTTGCGGGCCATATACCCGGGCCGCGCCCTGGGGGCCAAAGAGGGGGTTGGCTACGTCGCACATCGCTTCAAAGCCGATGCCTGCCAGGGTTGAGGGCTGGGGCGCGATGATGCGCCTGACCTGGCCTAATTGGCTGCCTTGCGGGGGTAGCGGGGCCCCTTGGGGGCCTTCAAACTGCCAGCCGAGCGCAGCGGCCATGCCCATGCCTGCGTCGTTGGTGGCCGAGCCGCCCAAGCCCAGTACGATTTGCCGGGCGCCTTGGCTTATGGCGTGGGCGATGAGCTCCCCCAGCCCGTAGGTGGTGGTGTGCAGGGGGTTGCGCTCTTGGGCCGACAGCCGCTCTAACCCGGCGGCCTGAGCCATTTCAATGAAGGCCAGCCGGCCGTCGGGGCTGAGGTAGTAGACCGCCTCTACGGGGCGCATGAGGGGGTCGCGCACTTGCGCCCGTCGGGGCGCTAAGCCTAAGTGATGGGCCATGGCGTCGGCCATGCCTTCGCCGCCGTCGGCTAAGGGGAATAAGCGCAGCTCGGCATGGGGGCAGGCCTCGCGCCAGCCCCGGCCGATGGCTTCACAAACCCTAAGCGCCGGGGCGGCGTCTTTGAAGCTGTCGCAGGCGATCAGGATATTCATAGACGGGCTGATGATTTTCGGATGATGAGGGAGGTTTTGAGGCGTAAAGATCGGTATTTTCAGCGCTCTGCCCGCTAAGATTTGCTGCGCTTTTGCTCGGTATAGGGGTTTAGTTTTTTGGGCGTGCCCCCGCGCGCATACGCCTGCCGGCGCCCGAGGGCGCAAGAGCGGGATGGGTAGGCGCGCGGGGTCGCCACGCCCTCGTTACACTCGGTCGGGTAAACGTGTTCCACTCTTATGCGCTCGTGCCTCACGCATACCGCTGCACCCCCTCACGCGGGCGGGGGGCTGGGATATGCAACGAGTCGATTGCGTTTTTAAAAACACAATCGCCATTTTAGAAAAAAACTTATCTTGCTGCGTCTTTTTTGGAATTACTTTGTAATACATAAACCTTATAGAACAAAATCCAACCGTCTATCATGGCCGCCCAATTACAAGACTTACGCCGGGTTTGGAAACAATTGCTTAGGGCTAACCAATGGGAAGCCCTATTTGAGCGCCTTGCCAGCTATTTGGAGGAGGATGCCGATGCGTCTAATACCGTACTTCTGCTGCAAGCCGACTACAATCGCACCCAACAGAGCATCCTCAAGGGGATATTATCGCAGGAGCAAGTACGCCTCGCCTACAACAGCCTTACTCATCGGATGAATGATACCATTGACGCCATCGAAGCCGAAGATTTGGTACCCGACTGGCTAAGTCGCTTGGCCGCAGCAGAATCTACACAAGCTGGCAGCAAAAATGTCGTAAGCGGCAGTACCATCACCGCAGGCGGGAATGTACATATCGGCGATGTGGTACACCACTACCCCGGTGCTGATGCTACAAAGCCGAATATCCCCTCCATGTCGCCAGGCGAAAAGGAAGGTGTAGAGCGTGCCATAGCGCTCAAAACCAGAGTGATCAATAAATTGCGCGAAACTTTGGCCCTCGAAGACGACCCCATCCGCAGCATCCGCTATGAGGAGCAATTGCGGCAGGCAGAGGCAGACCTGGCAGAGTTGAACGCAAAATTGGGATAGATGAGCCATGAACTCGAAAGGATAAAGGGTATCGAACGGCAGCGGGAGTTGCTCATCAAGAGCATCAACGCCATCCGGGAAAAATTAGCCTTGGAGGATGATCCTATTCGGACCATAAGATACAAGGAGCAGCTCGCCGAGCAGGAAGGAGAACTCCGCCAGACGGAACAGGAAGTGCAGCAGATGTACAGTGTACACAGCTATACAGGACAAGCCCTGCTGGCGCAGCAAATCGCCGAGCTAGGCATTACGCGCAGCATGGGATCTTTGCACTTGGTCAATTGCAACCGGAAATCATCTAAAGATCGGTTTTGGGACTTGTACGACCGCATGGCGGAGCACCGCTTCCAGTTTTATATCCTCACTTCCTGCGAAACCCAGAAGCCGGGCAGTTTTGCGGAGCGTATGATATACGAATACCTCACGGAGGAATTAGACGATACCGCCGACGCGCTCTACTACGAGCCCGATCCCGGATTTGCAGACTTGCGCCGCCCCCTGATGGCTGACCTGCCCAAAGGGCGAAATTTGGAAAAGTGCCAGCACGCCTTCCGCAAGCATTTTAGCACATTTTGGAAGCTCGGCGAGCAGCAATCGATGGAAGAGTACCTGCGGCATGGTCTGCCCCAAAATGGCTACGATGCGGTGGCCATGCTATTCCATATACACGCCGAAGATTGGAATTCGGAGGTCACGCTGCCGTATTTGGAGTGGATCATAGACACGCTCCAGACCGCACACCACGATGTGCCCCGTGTGCTGTTTTTTCTCAAGGTCAATTTCAATAAGGCGCATTTGATGCCCCAAGCCTTGGAGGAAAACCCCGCATTTCAGGACATCAAAACCGTGCTTATACAGCACCCCGGGGTAGCTCACCTGCTGCCGTTTGGGCCAGTGAGCAAAGCGGATGTAGAGCGTTGGTTCTCTGACCTCCGCCCTCGGCATACCGCCTTACTAGACCGGCTCTTGGATGTTTTTCAGCAGGGATTAGATAAAGAGGATCAGCAACTGTTTCGAGATAAGAACCAGCTCAACATGGACGATGTGGAATTGCTGCAATGGGAAGTTTATAAAGCCTTAAAATCATTGAGAATATGAGTTTCAAAAAATACACCCCTACCGGGCAAAATACCCTGCCTGCCTTCGAGCGCAACGCCCGCATCAAGGAACCCAGCCTGTACCGCCCCTCGGAGGAGCTGGCGGATGCCGTGAATGTAGCCTTGGCATTGGGGCAACCCCTACTGCTGACGGGCGAACCCGGCACAGGCAAAACAGAACTGGCCCACCACATCGCCTGGCATTTTGGGCTGGGCGAGCCGCTGGTATTCGACGCGCAGACCACCTCCGTCAAGCGCGATCTGTTTTACCGATATGATGCCTTGGCGCACTTCCAGCACAGCCAAACCAGCAAGACCGAACTGAGCGCCGACGAAGTGGAGCGCCGCTTCATCCGCTACGAAGCCTTGGGCAAGGCCATCGTGGAGGGCAAACCCGCCGTAGTGCTGATCGATGAAATAGACAAAGCCCCCCGCGACCTGCCCAACGACGTGCTGGCCGCCCTGGAACAGCTCCGCTTCGATGTGCCGGAGGTGGGCAAAACCTATAAGGCGGCGCCCGACCAGCAGCTCATCATCGTGATGACCTCCAACTCGGAAAAAAACCTGCCCGAGGCCTTCCTGCGCCGCGTGACCTACTACGACATCCCCTTCCCCGATACAGCTACCCTGCTGGGCATTCTGCAATCCAAAACAGAGGGCTACAACGCAGCGGAGCTGGAATACGTCATCGAGCACTTCAACGCCCTGCGCAGGGGCAGGCAGTTGAAGCTCAAGAAAAACCCCGCTACCGCCGAACTGCTCTACTGGACGCTGCTGCTGCAACAGCTTGACTTCCCTGTGGCTAAGCTGGCCGATACCGACAGCCTCAACGAGGCCGAACGCCGCCTGCTACACAGCAGCTATTCTGTATTAGCCAAAACTAAGGAAGACTTAGCCGCCCTGAAAAAGTAAGCCCGCCGCCTTATGTCGCAGTTCAACCTGATGCACCGCTTGGTTCCCCTGCTCCTCAACCGCCTGAGCGCGGAGGGCTATGCCTTTGGGGTGGATGTACACCTACGCCTGCATCAACTACTGCAACAACTGCCCGCCGACACCCCGCCCGAACGCCTGCAATACCTGCTGGCCCCCCTGCTGGCCAAAAGCCCCGAGGCCCAAAAGGCGTTTTATGGCATCTTCGCGGAAGTGCTGCGCGAAGCGCTCAGCCTGCACGAGGTGTCAATCGCTACCGAAGCGGATGCCCCCGACACGCCGGAAGCCCAATCCGAACGCCGCTGGCGCAGTTGGTCCATTGCGCTGGCCGCCGCCCTGCTGCTGGGGCTGCTGGCATTTGGGGACTTCAAGGAGCGCGTAAAGTACGAACCGCAGACGGAGGTAACACAAACCTTAGCCCTTTATGCCGGACAAACCAGCTACCTACAAGCGGACACCCTGCTGGCGGGCGCCAATGCAGCCCTCTTTTTAGACAACAGGCGCAGCGATACCCTACGCACAGCCAAGGTGCGCTACCGCCTGCAAGATAGCCTGAGGCTGCTGCTGACCCCCCAGGATACCGCCGGGACCGACAGCGTCACCCTGCTGCTGCGCAACCCCCAAGGCGACAGCCTGCGCTGGACGGTGGTGAGCGTGCTGTTGCCGCCGAAAACAGAAACTCGCCCGATCACCGGTAGCGCACCACCCCTGTTTACGCCAATAGCCAGCCTGCCTTACCCACACGACGTGTTCAGCCTGGCCGTGACGCCGCCCACGCCTGCCGAGCGCTACCTGCCTGTGATCAAAGCGGCCCTGCTGCTACTGGCTACCGCCCTGCTACTGGCGCTGCTGGTGTGGCGCGACCGCCGCCGCCGCAAGTTAGTGGCCGAATTGGAACAACGCACCCGGCCTCCTTACGTATGGGACATTCGCTTCGAGCAGGCCGCCGAGATAGACTTTGGGGATACGATGGGGCTGTTGCTCAACCAAATGCGCCGGCGCACCGATGCCGAGGGCCGCGAGTTGGATATATCCGCCACCGTACAGGCCACCGTGCAGGGTGGCGGCATGGTAGACTTCCGCTACCGGCAGCATACCCGCCCACCCGAATACCTGCTGTTGATAGACGAGCAGAGCCGCCACAACCACCGCGCCCGGCTGTTTGACCAGCTCTACGCCCGTTTCTTAGCCGAGGAGGTCATCATCAGCCGCTATTTTTACCACGGCGACTTGCGGCTGTGCTTCAATGAGGAGCACCCCCACGGTATAGCCCTCAAAGACTTAACCACCCGCCACCCCGACGCCCGACTGCTGGTGTTGGGCAGCGGCCAAGGCCTCATCAGTCCCACGAATGGGCAGTTGGCGCGTTGGGGACGCCTGCTCGCCCACTGGAGCGAGCGCGCCCTGCTCAGCCCAGTGCATATAGACGAGTGGGGGCCGCGCGAGAGCCAACTGGCCGAATTGCTGCCCGTGCTACCCGCCAGCTTAGCCAGCCTCAGCTTCCTCATCGAACAATTGGATGCAGGTGAAGAGGGAGAGCTGGACCGCTGGCGCCAAGCCTTGGGCGCTGCCCACAGCCCGCCGCCCATACTACTGAGTGAGGGCGGCCTGCTGGCCACATTACAAACCCACTACGAGCCGCCCCTGCTGCACTGGATAGCCGCCTGCGCGGTGTACCCCCACTTACAGTTTGAGCTGACCTGCCAACTGGGGCAACTACTGAGCACCCCCGACCAAAACCTGCTGACCGCTGAAAACCTCAACCGCCTCAACCAACTGCCCTGGTTTGTGGCCGGACAGATGCCCCGAGCCGTGCGTATGCTGCTGCTCGACTACCTAGAGCGCGAACAGCCCGCCCTGCTGCTGCGGGTGCGCCAATTTCTGCATACCAGTTTACAGGCCAGCCCACCGCCCGCCGATAGCGCCGCCGCCGGCGACCACCGCCTGCAAATGGCGCTGAACGAGTGGCTCTTCACCAAGGACGCCCGCCGCAAAGCGCAACTGGAAAAAGACATCGCCCAACAACTGCGCGCCGGAGTGGAAGCCGACTTTACGGTGGTGAAGTTTTTGGAGGGCCCGCCCGGCCCCTTAGATTTTATCGTGTCCGATAGCTGGAAGCGCTACTTTAGCCACAGCGACTACCCCGCCCTCGACTGGCGCGAGCTGCGCCGCGACCTCCGCTGGGCGCTGCCCCTGTGGCTGTGCCTGCTGGCGGCTACGCTGGGGTACCGCCCCACGCTGCCCGACGACTGCCCCGTCGAGCTGGTGGCGTATAAAGGCCAGACCTTATGCCTGAGCAACTGCCAGGAACAGACTTGGTGGCTAGAACAACAAGCCCTGGATACCCTGCGCACAGCGGGCCTGCCCCCCTTTGAGGAGCTACTGGCCGAACTCCAAAACCCCAACCGATGCCAGGGTACCGGTATGGACTCCACGCTGACCGCCCAAGTGCTGCTCAACCTCAGTACCGCGCTTTACAATCAGGGCGTAGCCCTGTACGCTACCCAGCGCGATAGCGCCTGTCAGTATTTTGCCACCATAGCCCGGCTGCTGCCGGAAGACCTGCGCGGGTCGGACTTTGTGCGCGCTATAGGCTGGTGTGGAGGGGATAATCAGCCTGTAGCTGCCTTTGCATTGCCCACGGCGCAGTGCTGTGCGCCCTGTGTAATGAGCTTCCAGAACCAGTCGCTGAACTACGACACGGCCTATTGGGACTTTGGCGATAGTGATCCCATCATCACCTTGTTCTTTAACCCCAGCATAACCCACGAGTATGATAAAGCCGATATCTATACCATACGTTTGGTAGTCGCCAATCAATATGGCAGGGATACTATGACCCAGCAAATAACCATAACCGACTGCACCACCCAAAACACCCTCACCCTAAGTGGCAGGGTGCGCAGCGCCGACGGCAATACCCCCATACCCGACGCCCAATTGAGCAGCGACTATGGCCAGGCCCGCACCGACGCCCAAGGCCGCTACACCCTGCGCTTTGTGCCTCCCGCTACCTACCCGGGTAGCTTACTGCTGCGGATAAGCGCCTCCGGCTACAATCCCTATGAACAAGCTGTGGCTACGCCTAATAACGGGAATACCGCCAACTTTGTGCTGAAAAAAACACCCAGCCCCACTCAGCTCGGCAGCGACGCCCAGCCATCTGAAGCGGGAACTACCTCGTCAGACCCTGCCCAGGTTTCCCCTGCTACTGGCGCTACGCAACCAGCAGGAGGAACGGCCCCACCAGATCCCGTTCCGGCTGAACAACTACCGAGCGCCGCCACCATAGCCGATATAGCCGCCAACATGGTACAGGTACCCGGCGGCGCCTTCACCATGGGCTGCCAGGACGGCCGCGATACAGACTGCTATGACGACGAAAAGCCCCCCCACCAAGTGACGCTCAGTACCTACTACATCAGCAAATACGAAGTGACCCAAGCCCAATGGCGGGCCGTGATGGGCAGCTACCCGCCTGAGCTGTACAACCAGGGCTGCGACCTCTGCCCCGTGGAGGGCGTAAGCTGGGATAATGTACAGGAGTTCCTGCGCCGGCTGAACGCCCAAACCGGCCAAAACTACCGCCTGCCCACCGAGGCGGAGTGGGAGTACGCCGCTCGGGGCGGCGCCGGCAGCCGTGGCTATCTATACAGCGGCAGCAAGAACTTAGACAAGGTGGCCTGGTATAATGGTAACAGCAGCAGCGAAACGCATACCGTAGGCGGCAAAAAAGCTAACGAACTGGGCCTGTACGATATGAGCGGGAATGTATGGGAGTGGTGCGAGGACGACTGGCATAATAACTACGAAGGTGCGCCAAAAGATGGTCGGGCTTGGGTGGATAGCCCTCGGGGCGCTTCCCGCGTGTACCGCGGCGGCGGTTGGGACAACAATCCGTGGTACTGCCGCGCTGCGCGTCGCGGCGGCAACGCGCCGGCGTTTCGCAGCAACGGTCTCGGCTTCCGCCTCGCCCGCAGTTAGGAGCCCTGCCAGTCCGCGCCTGACTATGAGCAAAAAAAAGTGAAGCAAGGCTACGGAGCTAAGCAAGGCGGAGCGAGGGACGAGCCCGCCGGCTTGGCGGAGAAGCCTTGCGGAGCAATGCTAGTTCCGCGGCATTCATGCCTACGGTTGGGACACATCTATTTCCCATTGCCAACCATTGACCAAAGCGACACCTTTGAAGATGGTAAAGAACATATCAAGGCCTCGTTTCATGGTGATGGGGCCTGGCGGACGCTGCTTGTTTTGT
>Ga0209573_1000379_pt1 | contig 98713 bp, 67 predicted proteins | sample TNRBio252014_DNA_FD_185870 | JGI IMG/M metagenome (GOLD analysis project Ga0209573, IMG submission 185870) | Wastewater treatment Type I Accumulibacter community from EBPR Bioreactor in Madison, WI, USA - TNR Reactor_6/25/2014_ DNA (SPAdes)... | ecosystem: Engineered > Bioreactor > EBPR >...
AAGAAAATGCAAAAAAGAGCAGAAAGGCGTTGACCAATCTTTGGGACCATGTAGTCTCTCCGTCCGCCAGCGAAAAACGGCGGCTGAGAAAACTGAAAATGAGCGGCAAAAGTCACTTAGATTTAGTTGGAGCAGAAACCGGATCTTTTAAATAACAGCAATGAAATGAAGAGGTATAAAAGCCTCAACAAATCGTTAAAGAACAAAGGCTAAATTGTGCGTTGTGCGCTAAAGAGCGCGCAAGTGTTTCGAAAGCGAAACACAGTCAATTTTACCGGTCTATAAACGGCCGGTGTAAATTTTATTTTCGGAGAGTTTGATTCTGGCTCAGAACGAACGCTGGCGGCGTGGATAAGACATGCAAGTCGAACGGGACAGTTCTGGTAGTAATATTAGAATTGTTCAGTGGCGAACGGGTGCGTAACACGTGGACAACATTCCGGGAAGCGGGGGATAGCCCAGGGAAACTTGGATTAATACCGCATGTGGACGAGTGAGGCATCTCACGAAGTCTAAAGGTGGGGACCGTAAGGCCTGCCACTTCCCGATTGGTCCGCGGCCTATCAGCTAGTTGGTGAGGTAAAGGCTCACCAAGGCTACGACGGGTAGCTGGTCTTAGAGGACGACCAGCCACACTGGGACTGAGACACGGCCCAGACACCTACGGGTGGCAGCAGTCGAGAATCTTTCACAATGGGGGAAACCCTGATGGAGCGACGCCGCGTGGAGGATAAGGTCTTCGGATTGTAAACTCCTGTCATGCGAGAGCAAGGTTGTGCGGTTAATAGCCGTGCAACTTGATAGTACCGCAAGAGGAAGAGACGGCTAACTCTGTGCCAGCAGCCGCGGTAATACAGAGGTCTCAAGCGTTGTTCGGAATCACTGGGCGTAAAGGGTGCGTAGGTGGCGTGGTAAGTCAGATGTGAAAGCCCAGGGCTCAACCCTGGAATTGCATCCGATACTGCCATGCTAGAGAACTGAAGGGGAGTCTGGAATTCTCGGTGTAGCAGTGAAATGCGTAGATATCGAGAGGAACACCAATGGCGAAGGCAAGACTCTGGGCAGTTTCTGACACTGAGGCACGAAGGCTAGGGTAGCGAACGGGATTAGATACCCCGGTAGTCCTAGCAGTAAACGGTGCACGTTTGGTGTGGGAGGATTCGACCCCTTCCGTGCCGGAGCTAACGCGTTAAGCGTGCCGCCTGGGAAGTACGGTCGCAAGATTAAAACTCAAAGAAATTGACGGGGACCCGCACAAGCGGTGGAGTATGTGGCTTAATTCGATGCAACGCGAAGAACCTTACCTGGTCTTGACATGCATTGTGTCTCTTGTGAAAGCAGGATAGTGTAGCAATACACGCTTTGCACAGGTGCTGCATGGCTGTCGTCAGCTCGTGTCGTGAGATGTTGGGTTAAGTCCCGCAACGAGCGCAACCCCTGTGATTTGTTGCCAGCGCGTAATGGCGGGCACTCGAATCAGACTGCCTCGATCAACGAGGAGGAAGGTGGGGACGACGTCAAGTCCGTATGGCCCTTACGACCAGGGCTGCACACGTACTACAATGCCCAGCACAATGTGAACCGATACCGCGAGGTGGAGGAAATCGAAAAAACTGGGCTCAGTTCAGATTGCAGGCTGCAACTCGCCTGCATGAAGTTGGAATCGCTAGTAATGGTACATCAGCTACGGTACCGTGAATACGTTCCCGGGTCTTGTACACACCGCCCGTCACATCATGGAAGCTGGTTTCGCCCGAAGTGCGTGCGCCAACTGCAAAGAGGCAGCGCCCTAAGGCAAGACTGGTAACTGGGATGAAGTCGTAACAAGGTAGCCGTAGGGGAACCTGCGGCTGGATCACCTCCTTTCTATGGAGAAACGTCTGGTGGTGCTCACGCACTACACACAGACAGGTCGACACCTCGCCCCACAGTGCAAACTGGAGGGGACGGTGGGAGAATTGCGAAAGCAACCTCAAACCTTTTTATATGCGCAAACAGAGGCCGCAACGCACAATTTAGTCTTTTGTTCTTTACTGTCATTCCACGAGCGGGGGTTTAGCTCAGTTGGTAGAGCGCTAGCTTTGCAAGCTTGATGTCAGGAGTTCGAGTCTCCTAACCTCCACCAACTTTTGGAAATCCGGCCTTCGGGCATGGAGATCCAAATACCAAGCGGGCATGTAGCTCAGTTGGTTAGAGCATCGCCTTGATAAGGCGGGGGTCACTGGTTCGAGTCCAGTCCTGCCCACCATCCGAAACGAGTGAGAAGAACAGTTGCTGTTAGAAAGAGGACCAGAGAGTTCTTTGACATCTGCATACAGGGTAGAAATAAAACAAAATCACAACGAGCAAGTAATTGAACAGTTAGTTCTGTAAAAATAGAAAAGAGAAAGCGCATCATTGTGAAACATTTTCCGGATCAGCCTTTGGGTTGATCCTTCGGAAGTGGATTAACAACGATGCAAGATGCAAAGGGCACATAGTGGATGCCTTGGCGCTAGCAGGCGATGAAGGACGTGGTAAGCTGCGATAAGCCTCGGATAGCCGCAAACTGGCATTGACCCGGGGATTTCCGAATGGGGTAACCTGATACAGGTCATACTGTATCGTTCCGCTCTGAATAAAATAGGAGCGGACACGCAATACCGTCTGAAGTGAAACATCTCAGTAGGACGAGGAAAAGAAAGCGAATGCGATTCCGTAAGTAGTGGCGAGCGAAAGCGGATTAGCCCAAACCGGAGGGTTTCCCTCCGGGGTTGTAGGAGCCCGATGTGGCAGGTGAAAAGTTAGGTGAAGCGAATGGAAAATCGCTCCAAAGAGGGTGAAAGGCCCGTAACCGAAAACTGGACACCGCCTAGGGAATTCCTGAGTAATGCGATACACGTGAAACTTCGCATGAATCTGTGCCGACCACGGCATAAGGCTAAATACTCGCTAGCGACCGACAGTGAACAAGTACCGCGAGGGAAAGGTGAAAAGTTCCGCCGTGAGCGAAGTGAAATAGAACCTGAAACCATGTGCCTACAAGGTGTCAGAGTCCGGCTTGCCGGATGATGGCGTGCCTTTTGCTTAATGAGTCTGCGAGTCAGTGCGTGTGGCAAGCCTAAGCCCTTCTGGGGTGGAGGCGGAGCGAAAGCGAGTCCGAATAGGGCGATTAGTTGCACGCGCTGAACCCGAAGCGGTGGTGATCTACCCATGGCCAGGTTGAAGCGTCTTTAATCGGACGTGGAGGACCGAACCGGTGAACCTTGAGACGTTCTCGGATGAGCTGTGGGTAGGGGTGAAAGGCCAATCAAACCCCGTAATAGCTGGTTCTCCCCGAAATGTATTTAGGTGCAGCGTCATGTGCTGATCAAGGGGGGTAGAGCACTGAATGAGCTAGGGGGCATACCCGCCTACCAAACTCAATCAAACTCCGAATACCCTTGAGTGAAACATGGCAGTAAGACAGTGGGGGATAAGCTTCATTGTCGAAAGGGAAACAACCCAGCTCAGCAGCTAAGGTGCCAAAATAACGCTCAGTGGAAAGGAAGTGAGATTTCATTGACAGTGAGGATGTTGGCTTAGAAGCAGCCACCATTTAAACAGTGCGTAATAGCTGACTCATCGAGAGATCTCGCGCCGAAAATGATTGGCGATCAAGCGTTATACCGAAGCTCTGGATTGCACGCACTACGGTGTGTGTAGTGGTAGGGGAGCGTTGTATACGCCTCGAAGCGGGAAGGTGACTGACCGTGGAGTGTATACAAGTGAGGATGCAGACATAAGTAACGATAAGGCCAGTGAAATCCTGGCCCGCCGTAAACCCAAGGTTTCCTGGGCAACGATTTTCGTCCCAGGGTTAGTCGGGAGCTAAGTCCAGGCCGAATGGCGTAGGCGATGCACAGCTGGCGAATATTCCAGCACCGGCTATGGTTAAACCATACGTGCACAGGTGGGGAGAGAGCATGCCGATTGAAAGTGGCAGAAAGGGGATGCTTCGGCTGAACCTGGTCTCTTGAACTGACTGTCTAGAAAAGCGTATGGCCCTTTCCATGGCCGCCCGTACCGCAAACCGACACAGGTGGGTGGGTAGAGTATACCAAGGCGTAAGAGTGAAACCTCGTTAAGGAACTCTGCAATCTAGTCCCGTAACTTCGGAAGAAGGGATGCCCTAGTTTACTAGGGTCGCAGTGAAAGGGGACAACCGACTGTTTATCAAAAACACAGCACTCTGCCAAGACGAAAGTCCAAGTATAGGGTGTGACACGTGACCAATGCCGAAAGATTAAGGCAAGGGGTTAGCAGCAATGCGAAGCTCTGAACCTAAGTCCCGGTGAATGTCGGCCGTAACTATAACGGTCCTAAGGTAGCGAAATTCCTTGTCGGGTAAGTTCCGACCTGCACGAATCGTGTAACGAGTTGTCCGCTGTCTCAACGAGGGGCTCAGTGAAATTGTAATGGCGGTGAAGATGCCGCCTACCCGCAGAAGGACGGAAAGACCCTATGCACCTTAACTGTAAGCTGTCACTGTTCGTTTGGTTCTCATGCTTAGCGTAAGTGGGAGGCTTTGAAGTCTAGCTTTCGGGCTAGATGGAGCCATCGATGAAACACCACCCTTGAGTATTGAACGATCTAACCTCGACCCTTGAATCAGGGCGTGGGACCATGTCAGCCGGTCAGTTTTACTGGGGCGGTATCCTCCCAAAGAGTAACGGAGGAGCGCGAAGGTTGGCTCAGCGCGGTTGGCAATCGCGTGACGAGTGCATTGGCATAAGCCAGCCTAACTGTGAGACTGACAAGTCGAACAGATACGAAAGTAGGCCAAAGTGATCCGGCGGTTTAATGTGGAATTGCCGTCGCTTAACGGACAAAAGGTACGCTAGGGATAACAGGCTGATTTCATCCAAGAGTTCATATCGACGATGAAGTTTGGCACCTCGATGTCGGCTCATCGCATCCTGGGGCTGGAGAAGGTCCCAAGGGTCCGGCTGTTCGCCGGTTAAAGCGGTACGCGAGCTGGGTTCAGAACGTCGCGAGACAGTTCGGTCCTCTATCCTCTGTGGGCGCAGGAAAATTGAGGGGTTTAATTCCTAGTACGAGAGGACCGGAATTAACGCACCTCTGGTGTTCCAGTTGTTTCGTCAGAAGCATCGCTGGGCAGCTAAGTGCGGAAGAGATAAGCGCTGAAAGCATCTAAGCGCCAAGCTCATCCCGAGATAAATTTTCCCTGAAGGATCGTGAGAGACTATCACGTTGATAGGCCATGGGTGTAAGCGCAGTAATGCGTTCAGCTTAATGGTACTAATCATCCGTTTGTCTTGTATCGTTCCATTTCCAACAATGGTGTTGCGCCTCTAGCTCGATTTTGAATAAACCTTCCTGTATGCAGATTTCAAAGAACCAATCTGGTTCTCTTGTCATCAGATCCACAGCCCGCCGCTACGTTCACGTAGCCACGGGCTCTGATCTGGTGACCATGGCACAGTGGCACCACCCGTTCCCATCCCGAACACGGAAGTGAAACGCTGTTGCGCCGATGATAGTGGGGCGATAGGCCCCGCGAAAGTAGGACGTCGCCAGAGTAAAACATTAACCCCGCTCACCCCTCAAAAGGTGTGCGGGGTTTTTTGTGCCCCGACCCCTCAACCACTCTCGCCGTCCCAACCCTCCAGCACTCCAGACTCCAACGCCACAGTGCCAGCCGTTCACTCCCGCCCAACGTGGCCGAACACGGACGTTCTTCCTCGGGCGGTCTTGGGTCTGAGAGCCTGTGGCTCGGTCATCGACGGCGCGCCCGCCAAATGTCGGGTTGATCTCTGTCTATTGCTCGCGAAGGGGTTGCGGATGAAAGCTGCCAAAAAGATCCTTGCTGTCACTGCGCTCGTCCTCTGTTTGGTCCCGACTGCCAGTGCGCAAACCGGCCCAAAGTTCAAGGGGGTTAAGCCCAACACTCCCCCGGCTTCGCCCTGAAGACCTTGCTGGTGGTGGCGCATCCCGAACACGATGTGGAACTTTACGTTTATGTTCCTGAAAAAGCGGGGATCTATCCGTGCATCCTCGACATCCATGGCGGGGGCTGGAAGAGCAGACAGGTCGAAAACGATAAGCCGATGATGGAGCGTCTCGCGCAGCGGGGATTTGTGACCGCACTTGTCAGCTATCGTTTATCAACGGAAGCCAAGTACCCCGCCGCTCTTCATGACTGCAAAGCGGCTTTGCGGACTCTGCGTGCCCACGCAGCGGAACTGAAAATTGACCCCGAATGCATCGGATGCATGGGTGGTTCTGCCGGGGGCCACCTCTCTGGGTTGGTGGCGATGACTTCCGGGCTGGAATCGCTGGAGGGGAGCGGCCCCCACCTAGAGGGCTCCAGCGCGGTGAAAGCCTGCATCGTCATGGCGGCACCGCAGGATCTGGTTGCCTCTTTCAAAGACAATCCAAAGGCAGAAGGCGCGTTGCTCTTCTTCGGCGCTTCCTATGCCGAGAACCCTGCACTCTACAAAGAGGCGTCGCCCATCGAATATGTTCGTGTCGGTGTACCCCCGACCCTTTTCATTGAGGGGGAAAACGACTCCGTCAAAATTGGACGGAAGGAGATGATGGAGAAACTGAAAGCCCTGGGAATCGAGACGGCATTGCATACGCTGAAGGATGCGCCGTACCCTTTTTGGATGAGCCAGCCGTGGCTGGATGAAACCGTAAACATCGCGGATGACTTCTTTTCCCGGCATTTAGGCAAGAAATGAGGTAGGTGGAAAGGATCCGCTGAAACAAACCGGACTATCGTGATCAGATGTCAGATCTCCCCATTCATGAAATCTGCAACTCTCCCTCGCTTTAGAAAAATCGGGCTTGCCGGAAGGCACCCTTCTGGTAAAACAGGGGCTGTCGACCATCGACTGTGCAACTCATACCAAAATCATGAAATCCATCCTTACCACTCTGCTGCTCGCGGCAGTTGCCACCTTTGCCAATGCAGGCTCTCCTGTGGCGAAGAACCCTAAAGCCCCCGTGGCTCCCATGCCTGCTCCAGGCTGTGACCCAATGAGCTACAGCTACATCGAACCAGGCTGGCTTCACCTGGACAATGACCTGGGAACCTCCGATGGTGCCTATGTTGATTTGAGCTATGACGTTGGCCACAACCTCTTCCTTGAGGGCACGGCCAGTTACCTCGGTGGTGACTTCGATTACAAAGAATACGGTGCAGGCGTCGGTACGTACTACGCCATCACGGACCGCTTTCATTTGGTGGGCCGCACAGGGTGGGCCTATACCGACATCGATCCAGGCACGGGTATCCATGAGTGGTACATCTCCCCAGGATTCCGTTTCCAAGTGACCTGCAACTTTGAGTTCTATGCCAAGGCTTACCTGCACGTAACGGACGAGGACGAAAACTGGTCCGGCGGCGTTGGTGCCCTCTATCACCTCTGCCCAAAAACAGCTTTGACCGTGGGCTATGCGCTTGGCCAGGATGACGAATGGTCCGTTCAGGCGGGTTTCCGTATCAAGCTGTAGTTTGCCTCCCGGAAATTAATCTCGAGCCAGTCGGTGCACAGTTGCGTCCGGCTGGTTCTTTTTTTTGCGAACAGTCAAAAAACGAATTCGCAGCGTCAACGCTTTCCCCAATGATGACGCAGTCTGAAAACAGAGGAAGCAACCGCTGCTAGGCACATCAGTCCGAATGTGATGCGAAGCACGGGATGGGCAAAGACATCCCGCTCCGATTGGGCCCTCTCTGTGGGCACCTCCAGACTCTTTCCTGGGAGATAACCTGTGTCGTAAAGGAACTCGGGTTCGAGGGCAGAGAATTCCACCGCTAAGCTCTGATCTTGTTGTTGGTATCGTCCTTGAATCGTCAGCAGATCGTTGGGGCCGTTGAAGAGGTCGAAGCCAATCCAAACGTCTTCGATCACGTCCGTCTCGTTCCAGACAAAGGTCAGGTCAACGTAACGCCCGATGTACTCCGCTAAAGGGACATCGTTCGCCGGATCGGGCCAGACGCAGTGGAACGGTCTGCTCGCACCAAGATTGGAGTCAAGATCATTGATCGAGACCCGCACCACCTTTCGCAGGGTGCTTTCGACCCCCGGGATTGCGGCGCTGAGCTCAGCATGAGAGATACTGCCACTGCGATCCGCATCCATCTCCGCGAACCGCTGGAGAGTGGCCAGATTGAAGGTGAGCCGCACCTCCAACTGCTGACGACTGACATCGACCCGCAGGTGGCCCACATCTGCAGGATGGGCATCAAGGCGGGAAGCGTCTGCCAGAAGCAGTGCGATGCCGATGAGAACAAACCTACAGTCACGCTTCATTGGAAAGTGTGCGATGGGGGAGATGGCATGGTCCGCAGTGGGTCATCTTCATCTTCCCTGTTGGGCCGCCTTGAACACCGCGTGATCCGCCCTGCCTCCCGCCTCAAACCAGGCCAGCATGTCGAGGATCTGATCGGGTTTAAGTGCGTTAAGGAGACCCGGTGGCATGGGGGAAAGATCGGACAATACTCGTTCCTGGATCTGGCTCTTGCCGATTTCGACGACCTCAGTCGCTAGTGGATTCGGCTTGAGTGTGATTCTTTCGTCGTCTTCAGAATCCAGGATCCCGGTGATCTTTGCGCCATCTGTCTTCGTCACAGTGAGAGACCGGAACTTGTCGTCGATGACTTTGGATGGGTTTAAGATGTGGTCCAAGAGGTCTCGCCGACCAAATCGTGCAGATACCAGCGACAGGTCAGGCCCAAACACGCCTGCACGAAGGGAAGCATCTGCAATCACCCGATGGCAGAAGACACACTGACTGCTGATCAGCGCTTGCTTGGCCCCCGCATAAGAACGCCCGCTGGAAACCTTTGGCAGCAGCGGAATGAGGTCCTCCATCTTCCAGTTCTTGAAAGAGTGAGAGGGCAGCGCGTATGAGGCTAAGGCCACGGGCTGCGGTGGGGAAATCACATCGGCCAAGGCTTTCGCCTCTGCCGCGTCCAACTGCGCGGCCAGTTCGGCACGTGTGTCTGCGATTGCTTTGAAGTAAGTGCTTGCCCCGTTCAGTTTCTCCGCGCGATTGAGTGCATCAAAGACCACACGGCGTGAGTCGAGCGTCCACCCGCTCTTCATGTGTCTGAGAATGAAGGGGTAAAACAACAGGTCTTCGGAGGCCGCCATTTCAGGAAGCAACTTCGCACAGAGGCTAGCGATTTCTGGCCACTGAAGATAGACCAGGAACTTGCACAGTTGACGATCCGTGAGCGCGTCACCCGTGGGGAAAAGCGGTGCAAGCTTTGTCAGCATGTCGGCATTAGGGATTGCCGTTGCGGGATCGCGGCGGGAAATGGCGACTTCCATCACGCGGAGGACATCGCGTAGATCCGCCGGATTGAGCTTCTCTGAGACAGACTCCAAAACGGTCGCGACCACCCGAAGTCGCTCTTGGTCGGTGCCAACCCGTGCCGCAGCCAGCAGGGCAGGAAGATCTGGTGGCGAGAGGTCGCTCTGAACCCGGCTGGACCAATTCCTTTCCAGAGTTAGGCGTTTTCCATGGCGATCATGGGCCAGTCCGACATTGCGGAGCTGTGCGTCTGTGGGCCTCGGAGATTCCGTGCCCTCCCAGACCACCCGGTAGAGCCCGCTCTGTGTCCCACGCCCGCCCGTCGTGAACCACATGGCCCCGTCCGTCACGTTTAAGGGCCGACCGCCGATGAAGGTCTCTTGCTCGGCCGCGTAGCTCTTCCCGTTCGGCGTCAGGTGCACGGCGATGATGCGACCGTAGCTCCAGTCAAAAAGAAACAACGCGTCCCGATAGCGCCCGGGAAAGCTGCTGCCATAGCCAAAGAAGATGGCAGTGGGCGATGACAGGCCGATGTCGATGACGCTGGGAAGTGTATCGGGATACCACGCTGGCCAGCGACCAGTGCCGCGCCGCCAGCCAAAATCTGCGCCAGGCACCACATGCAAAACGCGCGTCGGCATGTACCAGGGCGTGCCGACATCGCGCTCCATGTCGGCGTCAAAGGTAAAGAGCTCGCCTGCCTTGTTGAAGGCAATATCCAAAGGATTGCGCAGGCCGCCGGCAACGAGTTGCACATCACTCCCATCGGGCAGCATGGATAAAATGTGGCCTGCGGGCAGTTTTACATCGCCATCAAACATCGTTCCGTCCCATGGGTTCGGGATCAATTGATCATCGCGATAGTTTTGCAGCGGGGATTGGGGCGAGACCTTATCCGTCAGCACGACGTTGTTCCCATGGGCAATCCAGATGCGACCATCGGGTCCGGCCTTGATGTGATTGCGACCATGCCCCACACCGCCATCCGTGTGCAGGAGTTCCACGGATTCCTCAAAGACACCGTCACCATCGGCATCGCGCAGTCGATACAGTCCCTTGCTGTTGTTGGCATTCGCATACAGTGCCTCGTGCGCGTAGAGCAGGCCGCGACACTCGCGCAGTGTCTCGTTGATGCACTCCATCTTTTGATCGCCGCTACCGCTGACGGTCAGGCGCAGCAGCCCCTGCTTCTCCATGCCTAAAGTGATGCGCCCCTGGGGATCAAAGGCCATGCTGACCCACGAATCTTCGCCAGCCTGGGAGGACCGTACCAACTCCACACGAAAACCCGGCGGCGCTTGAATCGTCGCTGGATCAGTGGCAAGCGATTGGGTGCCTGCTGCGGCCAGCTTCCACGAATTGTAAGCATCAAAGGTCTTCTTGAAATCAAAGGGATCGCGATCCGGCTCTGCGTTTGTGGGTCCCAGAGGCTTGCCACCGCTCCAGGTCGCATCAGATACGACCCAGCGCTTGCGGGCCAGATCTCCATTCAGTTCCAACAAGGCTGCGCAGCGAGTCTTTGAGATCAATTTCAGTTCATTGCTCGAAGGTCTGATCACCGCAGTCACATCAAAGGTCCCCGCCGCATCTCCTCCCTAGAATACCCCGACGACCTTGCCATTGAGCTCCACACTCACCTCGCCCTCGCCCGCGACAAAAAGGATGCCCTTCAGTAGCCTCTCCATGCCCTCGAACTGCACCGTCGCCTCACCCGCAGGCAACCACTGGGGCACCGGCGGTTGATTGGCCAATTGCGCCACCAGCAGTCCTGGGAAGACCCATGCCGCAGCCGAGAGAAAGAGAAATTTCACATTCACCTACCGACGCTGACGGATTCGGATCTGGAAGTCAAGAACAGGCCAATGTCACCGACACGCAGTTGCGTGCAGCATTGGCAAACCTCCGGATGGACTACGGTTCCGCCTTCTCCCTCTCGCCGCCCAGCGTGTGATGGTGGCTCTCGAGCCTGGTTCCACCCAAGATAGGTGACCGCCCTTGGACTGCGCGCAGCCCTGCTGCCGCTTTACCGCAATGGCAGCCCTGCTGCCGGGAGAAAGCCACGATTCCAAGCCAGATGACGAGGAAGAGGTCAATAGACTTGCCAGGCCGGCGCCGGAGCCCTGTGCCTCCCGATGGTGAAGTTGGTGTTTTGTTCCGGTGTAGGCAACCGCCGGCTGATGAAACACGGCGATGACAACGTCCCCGTTTGCAAACATCCGCATCCCAGCGATGCTGGACTGCATTCAGCCCCCAAACTTATGATCGAAGTTTTCTCTCACCCGGACTACACGCGCGTCGCTTTGGCGAGAAATCTGTTGGAGGCGGCTGGGATTGCTTCGTTCATTCGCAATGAGGAGAGCCACAACCTGATCACTGGCATTCCCATCGCCTTGTTTGAACCAAAGCTCTGCGTGATGCGCGATGAGGACGTTGCGCAGGCACGGACGATCATTGAAGAAGGTGTCGCGGGCTGGGTGGATGAATCGGGGGAGGGGCTCGACGGCGGTGAGGAGTGGACCTGCGGGAAGTGCGGAGAAACTGTGCCGGTGGAATACGGAAGCTGTTGGAATTGTGATACTGTGAGAGACGAACCCGCAGCGGATGGTGATGCAGATTGAGCGACTGATCGAACTGGAGAAACGCCATCTTTGGCACCCCTTCACCGCCATGCAGGCCTGGTGCGATGATGCGCACGAGCCATTGCTGATGGTGGAGGGCAGGGGTTGCAAGCTGTGGGACCAGCATGGGCGTGAATACCTCGATGGGAATAGCTCCATCTGGACCAATATCCATGGCCATCGTCATCCGGTGATCGATGCTGCCATCGCTGCGCAATTGCAAAAGGTCGCGCACACTTCGTTCCTCGGTCTTACTCATGAGCCTGCGGCTCGATTGGCGGAGCAGTTGTGCGGCTTGTTTGAAGGCGGTCAATTGAGTCGAGTCTTCTATTCGGACAATGGATCCACGGCCATCGAATCCGCAGTGCGCATGGCCCTGCAATACTGGCAGCAAAACGGGCACCCTGAAAAGCAGGTGCTGCTGGCTTTTGATCAGGCTTACCACGGCGATACGCTCGGCGCGGCGAGTCTCGGCGGCATTCCTCTTTTCAAAGGATCGGGAAATGACTTTGGCTATGAAGTGATCACGGTTCGCGGGATGGCGGAGGTCATGGCCTTGGGGGCGGAGGTCACTCGTCGGATTGCTGGAGCGATCATTGAGCCCATGATTCAGGGGGCAGCGGGCATGAGGATCTGGCCCACGGGCATGCTGAAGGAGTTGCGTGATTGGTGCACGGAGCGGGATGTCTTTCTGATTCTGGATGAGGTGATGACGGGCTTTGGGAGGACGGGGAAAATGTTTGCCTGCCAGCATGACGATGTGGTGCCGGACTTCATTGCGCTGGCCAAAGGGCTGACAGGTGGTTACCTGCCGATGGCGGCCACTCTGACGACGGAGCGCGTGTTCGAGGGCTTTCTCGGGCCCGGGAAGACGTTCTTTTATGGGCACAGTTACACTGGCAGTCAGCTTGGATGTGCGGCAGCCCTAGCCAGTCTCCAAGTCTTCGGTGATGAAGCGGTTTTGGAATCGCTGCCAAACAAGATGGCGGTCTTGAACGATGTCCTCGCGCAACTCGGCGCTCTGCCAAATGTCATCAATGCCCGTCAGTGTGGCATGATCGGTGCGGTTGATTTGGTCGCTCAAGCGGATCCGACATCCTTATTCCCGGCTGAAAAATTGATGGGCGCGAAGGTCTGCCATACGGCGCGCAAGTTTGGACTGCTAACGCGTCCGGTGCGCGATACCCTAGTCCTCATGCCACCTCTTTGCGTCACCGAAACGGAGCTGAGGCAGATGGCGGAAGCCCTGGCTCAGGCAATCACTGAGGTGTGCTCGGGGAGGTAGGGGCGAACTTCTGCACGCGCGCGCCTGTCCCTTCGGCGACATACACGCAGCCATCCGGGCCGACGGCGATGTCGTGGCCGAGCTGAAATTGTCCCGCACCGCTGCCTGCGGATCCAAAGGTATCGATGATCGTGCCGTCGGCATTCAACGCGACCGCCTTACCTCTCAACGACGCGCGCAGCGATGGATCGCCGCCATCGATGAGGTAGATGTGGTCATCCGGGCCGGCTTCCACTCCATACGGTCTGCCAATCTGCGGGCCTTTCCATTGGGCGATGAAGGTGCCCTTGGGATCAAAGACCTGAATGCGGGAGTTGCTGCGATCACAGACATACACGCGGCCGGTTGAATCGATGGCGATGCCGTGAGGAAGAATGAATTGACCGGGTTCCTTGCCTTTGGTGCCCCATTCAAACTCGAAACGACCGTCGGCGCTGAATTTCATCACCCGCGTGTTTTTGTAGCCATCGCTCACATAAAACGATCCATCTTTCAGCACGGCGACATCGCTTGGCAGATTAAAGTGCGCGCTATCGGTGCCGGGCACAGCGCGTTCGCCCAGGGTGAGGAGGCACTTGCCCTCTGGTGAAAATTTGAAGACTTGATGCAGCCCCACATCGGTCAGCCAGACATTGTCTTCGTGATCAATGGTCAAACCATGGGGCATGATGAAAAGATCTGCGCCCCATGAGTTGAGAAGCTTGCCGGTCTGGCCATCAATGACGCTGACGGTTGGTTTTGAGATGGTGTCGGTTGGGAAGGGGTTGCTCCATAGCCGACCAGACCGATGAAAAACGAAGACCCGATTGTGGGAGTCCACACCCACTCCCGCGCACAGTCCCAGCAGATGCTCTTTGGGGAGCTTGGGCCAGTCTGCGGCGACCTTGTGCAGGGGCTGTGCTGCCTGAACTTGCCAAACAAGACTGAACAGCAGCGCGGTCAGGGTTCTCACGCAGAGATCTCCTTTGCTGAGGTGCAGGCCTGCGGACGAAAGCCAGCCGTCTTGTCTGAAATGGCGCGATCGCCCTTACCCATGGAGGTGGCCGCTAACATCTGGGGTGGGGAGAGCGGAATCATGGGGGTGGCGACTGATGCCTCTGTACGGCTTTTTTTGAATGTGAACTCGCGTGTTTGAGGTCTATTCGCCAAGCGGCTCGATGAGGACTTGGCCACTCAGTTGATCGGCGGTTTTCAGCGTCTGCCCAGGCTCTGGGAGTTGTGGGAGAAGGAAGAAACCCATCGCCTGGTAAATGCTGCCGGTCTGAACGATTGCCCCTTGATAGGGTGATGTTCGCGTCAAGGTGCGGTCGGTGTGCGTGAGCGTAAAGGCACCGCTGAATAGGCCTGTGGTGGGGCTGAGCTTGAGGCTGATCTTGTCTGGATTTTCAGGGGAGCCCGCTTTCGGTAAGACGATGGTCTGCACCTGGCCGGTGGGGCGATTGTTGCGAATGCTGAAGGTTAGGGGGTCAGCCTGTCCTGCCAGTAGGCCTGCACCGTGGAAGCGCAGGGTGGCGTTCGAGTCTGTGTTCGGCAGATTCATCAGTACTTCCCCAGAGCCAGGGGCGATGTACTTCCCGCCTGCAATCGAGAGATCGATGGGGAAAAAACCGGCGCGGTACAGTCGATCAGTGGACTTGGCTGCGGCGGGTAGCTTGTTCCAGCTAAGCGTTCCTCCGAGGCTGTTGTTGATGGCATCTGGCACAATGGTTGGGATGCCCAGGAGAGTACCCAAATTTTTTCCGACGGCGGAGAAGATGACCAGTTGGCCTTGAGGACCGACGAAGGTGGGAACGATGGCACTTTGGCCATCAGGCAGCTTAAAGGCGATCCGCGTGGTGCCAGCGTCTGCAATCGTGAAGCTGGCAAAACCATTGCCCTGGGGCACCTGGAGGTCGCCCACCAATGATGGAGGGAGATCGGTGCCGAGTGTGTAGTAGCCCTTGTAGTCGCTGGCTTTGGGGCCTGTGGTTTTCCAAATGTTTCGGTATCCGAGCAAGGCTGTGCTGTGGGTGGCGGTGGCGTCTTCCACACGGCCAGTGATTCGGTCGCCGTCGGCGTCAAGGTCGAAGATGAGTACCAAGGGGTTGGCACCTTTGGGCGTGAGGAGAATCCGGGCACCGGCGCTAATGACTGGGGTGGATCCTGTGTTGTCGAGTTGGACGTCGAGAAGTCCTTTGAAACTAAGGGTCGTCGTTGCGATGGAGAGCTTACCGCTGAAGCCACCGTTGCTGGTGGTGGTGAGGTCAAGGCGCTGTCCGGCATCTTGGTTGACCGCGTTTTGTCGTTCGACCCTTGCGAGGTAGGTTCCGGTATTGGCAGTCGGCAGGGCGAGGATGGTGAGGACTGCGGTGACGGGCGCACTTTTTCCTGCATTGTTGGATGCCGTAAAGGTGACGGTGCGGTCGGTGACGGCGCTGCTCGGACGTCCGCTGATGGCACCAGTGGCGGGGTCTAGCTTCATGCGAGGTGGTAGGCCCTTGGCGGTAAATATCCGGGGTGTGCGGGCGGGGTCCGGGTTAAAGGGGACGGTGGCGGTGTAGTCCCCGCCTACCACGCCGACGGGCAGGGTGAAGCTTTCTAGCTCTGGGGCTTGCGAAACGACGGCGACAGTGGTGATCCCACTGCTGCCATCGGGGATGGAGGTCGCGGGTCGGCTGATGACGCACCAGTAAGCGCCACTGTTGATGTCTGTGACGGCTGCTAGCTTCAGGGTGGGGCTGGTGGCCGCTGGAATTGGGCTGCCCAGTGCTCCAGGGGTGCCGTCGGACATCATCCACTGGTAGGCTAGCGAGCCAGGGCTGCGGGCGGTGGCGGTGAGCGTGGTGGTGCCGTTGGGCAGCAGGATCACGGTCTTGGATGCTGAATCCACGATGCTGACTTCTGCTGCGTCGCTCGTTGCTACACCTGTGTTGTTACGGACTTCTGCACTGTAATTTCCGATGGCGGTGAGGGTTCCAGTGATCGCCAAGGTGGGCGTGGTCGCGCCTCGTATCGGGCGACCATTTTTCGACCACTGATAGCGTAAATCTCCGCTCCCTGTCGCGGCGACGGTGAGTTGGATCGTGGTGCCAGTGGGGCTGATGACGGACTGCGGATGTAGGGTGATGGTGGGTGCGGTATCGTCGTCTTCAATGGTCACTGTCGCGGATTCGGCAGCTTCTAGCATGACGGAGGCGGGTAGGGTTCCGAGTGTGAGTGTGAGGGTTTTGGTTCCATCCTCAAGGACATCACTGAGGATGGGAATAATGACCGTGGCGCTGGTCTGACCCGCGACAAAGGTCAGCGGTGAGTTGGGAGGGAAGTAATCCTGGCCCTGCTGCGCCGTGCCCGATAGGGTGAAGGGAATATTAACGACAGATGGGAGCGGGGCATCAAGGGTGAGGGTGATCGTGGTGCTGCCAGCAGATTCGCTGATCGTCTGATCCCCTGTCGCAAAGGCGAGCTTGGCTGTGACGGGCGCACTGCCAGTGCTGAAACAGCGCACGGCACCGGAGCTCTGACCCTGGGCGTTGGAGGCGACGATTTGGTAGTAGTAGGTGGTATCTGCGGAGAGGCCGGAGATTTCTGCCTGGAAGTCGTAGCTGCCGCGCAGGATGCCCACGAAGTCCACAGGTGTCTCCTGGGCTCCGACGAGATCTTGGCGCGTACCATAGCGGAAGAAGGCGGTGGTGGGCAGGTCGTTTGGAGAGACCAGACCGTTGAGCCATATTTCCGAGTCGAGCGTCGCGCTGGCGGTGATGGCGACTGGAGCGGGTGGCACATCGAGTCTCCACAGATCGCTTGAGTAACGGGTGCCGCTGCCGCCACCAAAGATCCAGAGTTGTCCGAGGTAGATATCGACAAAGGCTGCACTGGAGCGTCGTGCGCTGGGGGTATTGGTGCTGTTAGGCTCCGCCTTTGTCCCATAGATGGCGGGATCGTTGGGGGCCTGCTGGCCTTTCATCCATGTCCAGTTGCCAGTGGTCAGGCTGTAACGCCAGACGTCGCTGAGCACGCCGCTGCGGCCCTGCCCGCCAAAGATCCAGAGGTCTCCCTTGCCATCCATCCAGCCGGCGGCACCATCGCGTGCGGCGGGTTGGTTGCCAGGGTCTTCGACACCCAGGACGCCGTAGGACCCAGCGGACTGGGTGGCATTGGTCCCGCTGATCCAGATCCACTGGTTCGCGCTAGGAACGTATTTCCAGAGATCGTTCAACTTCCCTGCTGCGGTAGCGACTGCTCTGCCCTGGCCACCAAAGAGCCAGAGGCTGCCATCGTGTCCCGTCCAGCCGATAGCGGCGCTGCGACTGCCGGGTTGGGCACCGCTCGTGGCGATGTTCTTGGTCCCGTAGGTGCCGGTGGCGTTGACGGCGGATGATCCGCCGATCCAGGTCCAGATGCTCGTTGCTGGGTCGTATTTCCAGAGGTCAGAGAGTTCCCCAGCAGTGGTGCCAGCAGCACCCAGTCCGCGGCCTCCAAAGAGCCAAATGGCCCCACAAGGGTCAGTCCAGACGGTGGCACCGCTGCGGGCACCAGGGGCATTGGCTACGGAAGGTGTGCCGATGGCGGTGTAGGCGCCGTTGCGATTGACGAGGTTTGAGCCACGCACCCATGTCCACTCTGATTCGATGGGGTCAAACTTCCAAAGGTCATTCAGCAATCCTGTGGCACCTGCGCTATCACGCCCGAGGCCGCCAAAGATCCAGAGGTTCCCGTCCGCATCCATCCAGCTCGCGGCACCGCTGCGTGCACCCGGTGTATTGGCTGGGTCTGCAACGTCCGGCGTGCCGTAAATTCCAGGTGCCTCTGGACTGGTGCTTCCGGTAGTCTGGCTCCAGTCGTCGATGCTGACATCGTACTCCCAGAGATCATTCAGCGCCCCTGCCTTTGCGCCATCGCCGTAGCCGGTGCCTCCGAAGAGCCAGAAGCGACCGTCTGGGCTGCTCCAGGTGGCGGCGTCCTGTCGTGCGCCTGGGTTTTGTGGATCGCTGAGGGTGCTCTTCTGGTTCACCAAAGTCGGGCCTGCCAACCAAGTCCAGCGTGGCAGCGCGCTGTTGATGACGATGGTGACGTGAGCTTCCGCGGAGTCTGTTGTGCCATCGTTGACGATGAAAGTGAACCCATCAATGCCCACGAATCCTGCATCCGGTTGGTAGCGGAAGGTGCCGTCTTCTGCGAGTTCGAGGGTGCCTGAGGTTGGGTCGGCAAAGACATGGAAGGTCAGCGGGGATGCCTCCGTATCCGTGCCACTGAGGGCACCGACGACGAGATCGTTTTCCTGACCAGTGGTGCTACTGTCAGCGGCAGCCGGCACGTCATTCACCGGATTGATGGTGATCGTCACGGTGGCGGTATTGGAGTTGAGCGCGCCGTCGGTGACGACGAAGGTGAAGCTGTCCGATCCGTTTGCGTCTGCTATCGGGGTGAAGGTGTAGGTGCCGTCGGGATTCACGATCACGGTGCCTTTGGCTGGGTCGCTGACTTTGGAAAAGGTCAGCGAATCCAGATCGACGTCGGTGCCGACGAGGCTACCACTCGCGAAGGTATCTTCATCGGTGGTGAGGCTGCCATTGCTGGCGATGGGGGCATCGTTGACGGCCGCGATGGACAGACTGATGGTGGCGATGTTGGAGTCTGCGAAGCCATCATTGGTTTTGAATGTAAAGCTATCGGTGCCGTTGTAATCGGGTGCAGGTTGGTAGGTGTAAGTGCCATTGGGGTTGACCGTCACGGTGCCATGCGCTGGATCCACCACTTTGCTGAAGGTCAGGCTATCCATCTCTGTGTCAGTGGCGGAGAGGCTGCCGGTGATTGCGGTGTCTTCATCACCTGAGTTGCTGGCATTGCTGGCGACGGGGGCGTCGTTCACTGCGGCGATGGTGAGGGTGATCGTTGCGATGTTGGAGTCTGTGAGCCCATCATTGGCCTTGAAGGTAAAGCTATCGCTGCCGTTGAAGTCTGCGGCGGGCTGATAGGTGTAGCTGCCATTTGGGTTCACGGTCACGCTGCCGTTGGTGGGGTCAGTCACCTTGGTATAGGTCAGGGTGGTGCCGGGATCGACATCGGTGCCACTGAGGGACCCGGTGATGGGCTGGTCTTCATCGCCCGATCCGCTGTCAGCGGTGACGACGGGGGCGGTATTGGTGGCGGTGAGGGTGAAGAGAGCCGTGGCAGGATTGAAACATGCATCCCCCGCCTGGGCGGCCTGGATTTGCACAGGGCCGGGAGCGGAGAAACTGAGCGTGCTGCCAACCAAGGCGCCAGGGCCGCTGGTGACGGAGAACGTCACGGGTGTCAGTCCTCGATCAGATACGGCGGAGAGATTGACCGTCGCACGATAGCTGGTGGAAGTCGGCAGCCCTGAGTCAAAACTGATGACTTGGTTGCCTTTGATGACGGTGAAGCTGCGGCTGACGGGTGCCGCTGCTGTGTAGGTGGCATTGCCCAGTTGGGTTGCCTCCAATGTCACCGTGCCAGTGCCGGTGAAGGTGATCGTCCCAGCATTCAGGCTGGCGATGTCGGCACCTGCGGTGAGGGTATAGCTCACCGGCAGACCGCTGGATGCGGTGGCGCTGAGGCTCAAGGGAGTGCCGCAGGATTGCTCGTCGATGGAGGCAAAGGTGATGGCTTGCGGTAGCTTGCCGTAGCCTGCGAGGGCGATGTCAAAAGCGGCCTCATCTGGATCATCGCTGGTGATGGTGATGCTGCCGGTGAGTGCCCCTACAGTGGCAGGTGCCAAGCTAGCGGTGAAGCTGGTGCTGGCACCTGCGGCGATGGTGGTGGCCATGCCGGTCAGATCCAAGGTCCATCCAGTCGTGACGGTCACATTGCTGATGGTCAGCGCCCCCGTCCCCGTATTCGCGAGGGTGAAGGTGCGCGTCACTGAATCGCCCGTGACGATGGTTCCAAAGTCCACGGTACCGGTGCCGTCCTGCAATTCAGTGCCTGCCAGAGTGCCGTCAAACGCTGCGAGGTCAGGCGTTAGGGTGGTGAAGGTCAGATCGTCACTGTAGGAGGTGCCAGTGGCGTTGATGACCTTGGCACGGAAGTGGTAAGTGGTGCCGGGGGCGAGCCCAGTCAAGGCTGCTGCCACTGGCCATTCGTCGGTGCCATCAATGCTACCAGGGGTCGCTGTGGCGGTGTAGGCGTAGGTCGTGTCGCTGATATCGGTGTCGTATTCAAAGCTGACCGTCGTTGCCTGCGCGCCGGCAAAGGCGGTGGCATTGAGTGTGGCGGTATGGACGTCCACAAGGGTTGCGGCCAGCGTGGTGGCGGTAGGTTTGGTGAGGACATCCACCTGGATGGGGGCGGCGGTGTGCCAGACAGGCTGCTCTCCATTTTGCCAGGCCAAGAGCTTGACGGGGCCGGGTCCAGTGACGGTGAGCTGATTCCCCACTAGGGAGGCGGGACCACTCACGGCGTAACTGACGGGTAGGCCGCTGGTGGCGGTGCCTTGGATGGTGATCGGGGTATTGAATTCGGTGACTTCAAGGGCTGGCACGGTGACGGTCTGGCGGCCAATCCCCGGGGAGGTGTAGGCGAGCACGGAGGAGCGCCGGACGCTATCCGTGAGCTGGGAGTCGCCGTTGACGCCAAATCCCCACAGGGTGCCGTCCGCAGTCGCGGCGACGGTAAACTGCCCGGTGCCACTGGGCAGGACCGTCCAGGCGGTGAGATTACTGATGCGGACGGGGGAAAGTTGGGCGCCGATCAGGCCACTCCCGCCTTCGTTGGCAAGATTTCGGCCCCAGCTCCAGAGCTCGCCATTGGTCTTGTGTGCGACCGAATGAAACTGCAAGCCATGAACGCTGGCCCAGTCATTGTCAGAACCAATCTGAACGGGTGACACACGCTGGGCAGTGGAACCATCGCCCACATTACCATTGAAATTGTAGCCCCAGCCCCAGAGAGTGCCATCCCGTTTCACCGCGTGGGAGTTGAAGTAGCCTGCGGAGATTTGTGACCAGTCGCTATCAGTTCCCACTTGAGCCGGGAGCGAGGAGGCGGTTGTGCCTCCTTGCCCGAGTTGTCCTGAGGAATTCTGCCCCCAAGACCAGAGAGTGCCATCGGCTTTCAACGCCAAGGTGTGCCCATAACCTGCGGTGACAGCGACCCAATCTGTATCAGTTCCGACCCGCGTGGGGGTATTGCGGGATGCGGCATCCCCCTGGCCGAGCTCGCCGTTTCCGTTGGAGCCCCAGATCCAGAGGCTGCCGTCCTGCTTGATGGCAGCGCTGTGGAAATAGCCTGCGGCGACCTTTTCCCATGTGCTATCCGTTCCGATTTGGATAAAGACCTGCTGAGGGCTTGTATTGCCATTACCCACTTGGCCGTAAAAGTTGTAACCGCAGGCCCAAAGCTCGCCATCGCGCAGACCGAGGCTGTGCTTGTAGCCACAAGAGATGGCATCCCAGTTGGTCGCGGTGCCAATTTGGATCGGCTGCGCCCGATCCGCAATCAATCCGTCACCGAGGTAAGCTTGGGTGCTGCCGACACCCCAGAGGGTGCCGTCTTGCTTGATAAAGTGCGTGTGCACCACACCCTGCCCGATTGCTCTTATTCCGCCAGAAGCCATGCGGGTCGGGTTGGGGGAGGGGTAACCCAACTGGCCATACTCATTTCCGCCGGCGTTCCAGATGGTGCCGTCGTTCTTCAGCATCAACATGTGTTCGGTGCCGACAGAGGCATTGGTCCAACCGCTGTCCGTTCCGAGGCGGGTCGGCGTTGGCCGCAAACCAGAATTGCCTTGAGCTGTGCGTCCAACCTCGCTTGCCGTTCCCCAGGTCCACAGCGTGCCTCCCGCTCGAAGACCTGCGGTGTTGTAGTAACCAGGAATAACATCCGTCCAGTCTGTCGCGGACCCCACTTGAACGAATGAAGATTGGTTGGCGGAGCTACCCATCCCGATTTGGTAGGATGTGTTGTAGCCTACCCCCCACAAGGTGCCGTCGTTGCGGATCGCGAACGTGCCGAAGTAACCGCAGGCGATCTTGTTCCAGCTGCTAGCGCTACCAACCTGGGTGGGTGTCGTTTTGTTGTTGGTGTCTCCTTGGCCCAATTGACCGTAGTTGCTGTAACCCCAGGTCCACAGCGTATTGTCCTGTTTCAGGGCGGCGGAGTGAAAATAGCCTGCAGCGATCCTTTTCCAGTCTGTGGCGAGTCCGACTCTGGTGGGAGAGGTCCGCTGGCTCGTATCCCCGTGGCCGAGTTGGGCATAGACATTGTATCCCCAGGTCCATAGTGAGCCATCTGTCTTCAGCGCCAGCACGTGCAGCCCACCGGCAGCGATTGCGCCCCAATCGGAGGCGGTTCCCACTTGGATCGGAGTGGTCGCGGAACTCGCGCTACCAGTGCCCAACTGTCCAAAGGAGTTGTTCCCCCAGGCCCACAACGTGCCGTTTTTCTTGGTGGCCAAGGTGAAGAGGTTCCCAACCGAGACGCTGCGCCAATCCGTATCGATACCCACCCGCTGCATCTGGTCAGAGCTGATGAGGTTGCCGACACCTAATTGTCCGTTCGAATTGCGCCCCCAGGTCCACAGACTGCCATCCTCTAAAATGGCGGCACTATGAAAACTGCTCGATCCCCTTGCCAAATCAGCAAAACGACCGACCGCCACCAAAAGAGTGCGCACGATTTCGGGTGCCGCATCGTAGCCACTGCCGCCCGACTGGGAAAGGCGCATGGTCACAGCCCCACCGGTTCCCGTGGGGGTCAAGGTGGTTCCACTGCTAGACACGACGCCTGCACCTGCCAGGACCTCGACCGTGAGGGGGAGGCCGCTGCTGGCCACATACGGCAGCACAAAAGCACCATCCGTGGCGAATCTGGGGCTCAGTACCGCTGGTCCGAAAATGGTCTGGCCCGGTCCGGCAAGCGCACTGCCATTGCCTGTAAGCGTTACCTGAAAGGCGGGCACATCCGGATCATTACTCTCTACACTCAACGTGGCGGTGCGTGAGCCGCTGCCGAGGGGCGTAAAGGCGACGGTGAACGAAGAGGATGCCCCACCCGCGATGACCGATGCCAGGCTAGTGACGTTCAAGTTGAAATCTCCGGCGTTCGCTCCCGTGACGCTAGCCCGGGTGACCATCAATTGGCTGCCAAGATTCAGACTCTTCACCGCCACTGTCTGTGCCGCACTGGATGCCCCCAAATTAACAGAACCAAAGCTGACCGTGGAGACCGCATGCGCGAGGGGGCTGCCGGGAGGGCTGTCGAGGCCGACGCTGGGCTGGTTAGCGCCGGTGCCTGTGAGGTTGATGGCAAAGGCAGGCTCATCCGAATCATTGCTGGGGATGGTTAGAACGGCGGATTGGGGGCCATTGCGTGTCGGATCAAAGGTCACGCTAATCGTGATGCTAGACTGCCCTGGAACCTCTGTAGCGCTGGGGTTGGTGACATGGAAAAGAGCCGTGGCTCCGGTGATTTGCGGGGTGCCGAGCAGGAGTGGCAGATCCCCCACATTTCGAATCGTGAAGCTGAGCGTCTGCGTCTGGCCCACATCAACCGTGCCGAAATCAACCGTGGAGACGCCGCTGACCAAATCATTCCCCACAGGTTGTTCGATGGCGATCTCTGCAGGGAAGGAGTTATCCACTGTCATGAGCTGACTACCGAAATTCGGAATCGTGGCGATGAAGAAGAGCTTGGGTCCCACTCGGGTGAGGGAGAGCGGGTTGGATGAGTCCGTGCCGGGCATCAAATCCGCCACCAACTCGGTTCCCGCTGCGGTGCCATCCGTTTTCCAAAGTTCTGACCCGTAAGTGGGATGATTGGCGCGGAAAAAGACGGTGCCGTTGACATTCGTCAGCAGGGTCGGAGAAGACCCCCCGGTTCCTGGGTAGATGTCTTTGATCAGATAGGTCCCTGCGGCGGTTCCGTCGCTGCGCCAAAGCTCGTTGCCATTGGCCGAATCAGCGGCAGCAAACACCAGAATATTACCCAGCACCGTGATGCTGTTGGGTGACGAACTGTTGGCACCGGAGTTAATATCCTTCACCAATTGTGGGGTGGTGCCATCGGTGCGCCAGAGCTCGATGCCGATGCCAGAGGAGATTGCAGAAAAATACATGTAGCCGCCCTGGGCGGTGAACCCGTTTGGACTGCTGCTGGATATGCCCGTAAAGATGTCTGCGAGCATTGATGTCCCGCCGGGGGTGCCATCCGTGACCCAGAGTTCGCGACCATTGGACAGGTTCGCCGCAGAAAAGTATAGCTTGCCGTCCATGACGCCGCCCGCTGCTATGGAGGGGGATGAACTGGACGACCCCGCATAAACATCGGAGAGGAGGACGGTGCCCGCGCTGGTGCCATCAGAGACCCAGGGCTCTGCGCCATTGGTGCCATTGTTTGCGCTCATGACGACCTTCCCATTCAGGGCCACCAAGCTATTCAGGCTGGAGTTGGAGGTGCCAGTAAAGATGTCCTTCACCAGGACGGTGCCGGCGCTCGTGCCATCCGTTTTCCATAGCTCGATCCCGGTGGTTCCATCAGTGCCCAGGAAGAATGCATTCGCACCAATACTGACTCTTGCGCTCGGGTTTGAGGAGGTGGAGCCAGCGATCATGTCCTTGATCAGTACGGTGCCGTTGGTCGTGCCGTCAGAGCCCCACAATTCGTTCCCGAGCGAGGTTCCGCCATTTGCGGCAAAGACAAAGCCGGAGCCCAGCTTTGTGATCCCGCTGGGGGTGGAGCTTGATGGGCCCGTGTAGATATCCTTCACCTGATAGGTTCCCGGAATAGTACCATCGCTGGTCCACAGCTCGGTGCCAGTGATGGCATCATTGGCACCAAAGTAGAGCTTCCCGTTGACTTCGGTGAGGTTGGCCAGCGTGGTTGAATTGGCCCCGGTAATGGTGTCAGCGACTGGCACCGTGCCCACAGACGTGCCATTGCTACGCCATAGTTCGGTACCAATGAGGCCATCATTGGCGACGAACATCAGGGTGCCGCCCATATCGACTAGGTTGCTGGGGTTTCCACTGCTGCTGCCTGGGAGGATGTCCTTCATTTGCAGGGTTCCGCCCGGGGTGCCGTCGCTCCACCAGAGTTCCCTGCCAGTAGCCGTGAAGGCACTGAAGGCAAAGCCAGTGCCGCTTTGGGTGAAGAAAGAGGGGCTCGAACTGCTTGTCCCGAAATAAAGATCCGCGAACAGGGTTGTCCCGGCCTCCGTCCCGTCGCTGCGCCACAGCTCATTACCACTGATGCCGTCTGATCCTGAGAACCACAGGTAGCCCCCAAAGACAAAGGGGGAGGATGTCATCCCGCTCGATGTACCAGCTAAAATTTCCTTCACCAGGACCGTGCCTGCCTCCGTCCCATCACTTCGCCACAGTTCTGATCCTTGCGTGGCCGTCGTTCCGCGAAAATAGAGGAGGCCGCCTAACTCAACCAATCCCAATGGAGACGAACTCACGCTGCCGGGATTCACGTCTTTGACCATCACGGTCCCTGCGGCAGTGCCATCGCTCTTCCATAGCTCGGTGCCGTTCGTTCCATCGTTGGCTGCAAAGTAGAGAGTGCTGCCGATCATCTTGAGATTCGAGATACTGCCAGAGGTCGTTCCGGGATTGATGTCTTTGACCAAGACCGTGCCGGCGGCGGTGCCATCCGTTTTCCAAAGCTCCGCACCAGTGGTCGATGTGCTGGCGGTAAAGTACATCACGCTGCCTGCGGGTGTGAGCGCCCCGGGTAAGGAACTGGCGCTGCCGGCGGAGATGTTGGCGACGATGACGGTGCCACCATTCGTGCCATCGCTTTTCCACAGTTCGGTGCCGTTGGTGCCGTCATTGGCACCGAAGTACAGGGTTCCGTTCCAATCAACCATTGAAGTAGGACTGGATGATAGGAGCCCCGATTGGATGTCTTTGACCAAGACCGTGCCGGCGGCGGTGCCGTCGCTGCTCCATAGTTCCGTGCCATTGGCTGAAGTCGTGGCGGCAAAGAAAAGTTTGTTCCCTACCCGGGTCAGGTTGCCTGGAGAGCTGCTGATCGATCCAGCATTGATGTCCTTGACCATGTAGGTGCCTGCTGCCGTCCCGTCAGAACGCCACAACTCGCGACCCGTGCCGGTGGTCGTTGCGGCGAAGGTGACGTAGGTGTCCATGGAGACCAGCGTCGTCGATCCAATCCCAGCCAGCGTGTTATTGATCGTGCGGGTGAGCTGCACCCCACCGCCAAAGAGATCGCCTGACCCGTTCAGCGTGATCTGGAAGACCGGCTCATCTTCGTCATTGCTGGACAACTCCAGCGAGGCCGATTTTGATCCTGCACTGAGGGGGGCAAACGTCACATCCAGGTAGGCAGTGCCTCCTGGAGGCACGTTGGCGACGCTGAGCGCCGCGAGCCGGAACGAGTCCGTATCTCCGCTGGCAAGTTTTGGCGCGCCTAGCACGAGCGGGACGTTCCCTGTGTTGCGGATGGCAAGTCGCTTGAGCAATTGAGCCCCCACGGGAGCGCTTGCGAAATCTATGGTTGCTGCCCCACTTGTTAGATTGCTGCCCTCGGGTTCTTCGATGGCGATCTCTGGATGCCCAATAGCCTGGACCACCACCTGCCTCGTCTGCGTGGTGCCTGCGGTCACGTTGGTAATGGTCACCGTACCTTGGTGCACGCCGATCGGTAGCGCATCTGCGGCAGTTGTGAGCGAGACCCCCAGCGAGGTAGCTGCACCCGTGGTGATCGTGCCAGATGCGGCGCTCAAGTTTGCCCAGGGCACGTCCACAGAGGCGGTCCAGTCCATGGAGTTGCCAGATTCATTGGTCAGAGTGAAGGTCTTCGACGTGGGGGAGAAGGGGCCGCCTGCATCTCCACTGGCATTTAGGCCGTCAAAAGGGGTGATCGCCAGCATATCCGGCACCCCGCCCCCGCTGATCATCAACGAGTATTCTTGGATGTCATAGCCTAGAGTGTCTGCGTGGTCCACCGTGATCGTGTAGAGCCCCGCCTGCGGGGGGGCTGCCACCAGCACCTGCTCGACATTATCCACGTTATTCACCCCGGTAGTTGCAGCCGCGCCCAGCATCGCATTGGTCCAGTTCCCCACATAGGGCATCACGAAGGGCAGATGGGTGCTGCCTCCTGGCCCGGTGATTGTTAAATTAAGGTCGTTCACGAGCTTGCGTGTGCGGTCGTCATGCACGGCGGTGCCGCTACTGGCAGGATCGTTCCACACCAGCGTGACGCGGATGGGCTCGTTCCCATTCCAGCGAAAGGTATAACTATCATCGCCATCGGCGGTGGTCAGGTCTGCCTCGATCATCACGGGGTTACTGCCGCCATCCGCCTGCTGCTTGATGTGGGCAGCGGCTTTCTCCGTATTCATGTATCCCCACCCGTATTGGTAGTCAGGTCCCGGCGTGCCGGTATCATCCGCCGTGTGAATGATCAGCGCCTTTAGAGTAGCTGCGCGCATGGCCTGACCGGGAAAACGTGTGCGGTAGTAGTCGATGAGCAAGAGCGCAGAACCTGCCGCGTTCGGGCTGGACATGCTGGTTCCGCTGTAAACCCCATAATCAGAGACACCCGTGCCGATGGACGACGTTAGATTGGCACCGTTTGCCACGACATCCGGTTTGATCCGTCCGTCGTCTGTGGGACCGGTGGAGCTAAAGGTCGTCAACACGCCTACAGGAACGTTCCGCAGCCCAGCGGCGACGGCATCTTCCGCTGCGCCGATGGTTATCACGTTTTTTGCGGTCTTTTCGGGATCCAGGACGTCGTAGCCGTCCTTGTATTGGCCATCTCCAGCAGGGTGCTGGTTGGGATCGTAGGTGCGGGGTGTGCTTCCGATGTACCAGGTGCTTCCTGCTGATGGCGGGCCGTCGTTCCGGTCATTGCCGGAGGACATGAATGGGAGGAAGTAGGGGAGGTTGTAGAGCATGTCGTCCATCGCGGCAGCACTGGAATCGTAACGGCCATTGCGCTCATCGACATCATTGGAAGGATCACCATCGTCGATGAACGTGCCGTACCAAGTGCTGCCATCCCACCCCCGACGGAGACCATAGGAATGGTTGGACACGTAAACGGTGCTAGGTTCACCTGGAAAGGTGGCACCCACTGCCAACATCTCGGAATTATCGTTGGAGGAATTGTACGCGAGAATTTGGGCACCGGGTGCCATGCCGAGTGCCAGCGGATTGGTTCCCAGCCCGGCCAGCGTGCCTGCCACATGGGTAGCGTGGTCAGTTGGAGTAGTATCGCCATCCAAAATCGCAATTTTTGTTGGAGCGCCGAACTCCTGATGCGAGATCAAGGGTGTGCCACCTGCCTCCCATAGGCCAAAGCTCAGGCCGGAGCCCGTAACACCGTACGGCGCGGTACTGCGGACCCTGTTCGCGCCGGAACTGATCGCAGCGTTGACGTTGTAGTCCACCTCGTAGCGCGGGGTGTCGCCGTCAAATCCGACCAATCGCCCCTTTTTCTGTCCGTTTTCGACCAATTCGAGGGGGATTCCCAGGCGTTTCGCTTTGGCCGCTACGGCCGCTGCCTCGGCGTCCTCCGCCTTTCGAATCTTGGCGACCATGGCTGCGCGGGTTCCTGGATCTCGCAAATTCACCTTCCCCAGTGTGGGCGGTGGTGTTGGTCCATCAAGCGCCCCCTGGAAGGGTTCGGCCCCAGGTCCCGCTGCCGCTGGCTGCTGCCCGACGGAGGCTGACGTGGCTGCGTCTGCCACCAACGCAATCGCGGGTTCCGAGGGCGTTGGCTGGCCAAACTCGGTGCGGGTGGATTCCGTTGGCCGCGCATCGTGGGCCCGCACCGTCGTCGTTGGTGGAGCATCATGCCCCGCTTGCGGGCTCGCTTCGATCAACTGCGTGTCGATTGCGATGGGTGAGTCGGCCTTGTTGGTGGAGGGCTCGAGCTGACCTTGCCAGATCATCAAACCTGTCGTTACAAGGACAATGGCAGTGGCGGTCCAAATTGTGGCGGATTTTCGGCGCATTTTTGCAGCCTAACAAAGACCAGCCGTCCACGGCAAGATAAATTTGCCTAGGACTGTTCGGAGGGCATGGTGATGTGTTCGCCTGCGCCTGATAGCGCTAAGCCCTGCGATTCAACTCCTCACGCACCTTCTTGGGCAGGGAGGCCACGACGAGCTCGTAGGAGTGTTTAACCAAATCCATCACCAAGGCTGTTGGCACCTCGTCCAGATGGATCGTGTTCCAGTGGCGCTTGTTCATGTGCCAGCCGGGGCGGATGCCAGGGTAGGTGTCTCTTAGCTCTAAGGCGCGCTCGGGGTCGCACTTCAGATTGATGCGGGGTGGGTGGTCGTCGGGGTCGGTGACGGCGAACATTTTTCCTCCCACCTTATAGACGAGCGCGTCTGGGCCAAAAGGTGTGGTTTCTTCCGCACCAGGGAGACTCAGGCAGTGGGCGATGACGTCAGGCAGATCCATTCGCGCAACTTAGCGGCGATTTGATGGCTGCCAACTGCCAACCGAACCAAGCCGCAAGCCTTTGCAAAGCGGGGCGTAGATCGGATCGGTGACGACTGCCAAGGGCTGACTTTGCGAGGAGCCGCAGGGTGCCACGAACCCCTAACCAGGTGACGCGAAGCCCGTGCTTCTTCGCAAGTGTGAAGGTGATCCCGGCAAATTCGGCGTCGCGGACGTGGCCGTTGCGTTGGTAACTGAAGGGGATTGTGAGCCTTCGGCAGAGGTGGCCGCGTCGGAGTTGTTCCAGTGCCCAAGCATAGTCTTCGGCGGTCTTCACCTCTTCATCAAAGGGGGACTCCAGCCAAGCCGTACGACGGATCATGCCCATGCTATTGCTGTAGATGGATCCGAAACGCAGACCTTTGGCTTGAAGTTCGCCCCAAGAAATCGCGCTGCTGTAAAAGGGATCATCATCCCACTTGGCGCTGACGCAGGCGACTCGGTGGTCTGCGAAGCAAGCGATCATTTGTTCAAGGGCGTCTGCCGATTCCAGAACGGTGTGGGAGCTGAGGACGAGCACGAGATCGGTCTGAAGATATCGCATCCCAAAGTTCAGGACGCGGCTGTGGTCATAGGGGTCATGCCATTCGTGAACGGTCGCCCCTGCGGATTGCATGAGAGACCGTGAGCCGTCTGTGGAGTGACTGGCGATGCCGATGATGACATCAGGTTGGCGAGTCTGACGGCGCAATGCTGCGAGCACTCCCGGCAGCGTTGCGGCGGAGTTGGCAAAGCGAATGAGAACACCAAGGGTGGGTGTGGGGTGATTCATGGTTCACGGAGGGAAGTGGCGAGCACGGTGGCTCCTTTTTTCATCGAGCCCAAAGTGCAGTGTGGGGGTGATGCCCTCCATACCCGCAGTTGAGGGGAATGTGTCTTGGACCGTGGTCTGCGATGGTTGGGGACTGATGAAAGACCTGATCAAGTTGTTGGTCGCGATGCTCCTCTACGGCGGCTTAGCGCCGTTGCTGGGTGCCTGGCTGGTACCGCGGCGCGTGTGGCAGCGGGCGGTCTTTGCGTTGATGCTGGTCATGACGGCGCTGCGCCCTGGGAACTTCATGATGATGCTGGGCAGCATCGAGACGTATCGCGGGCATACGAAAGGGTACGAAGTGTCGTTGATCGAGGTGCTGGCACTGGCCCTGATCTTTGCGGTGCGCAGGGCACCAGAGGCGGTGGGTCAACGCGGACGAAGTTCGGGAGTGGGCTTCTATCTTCTTTGGTGCGGCCTCAGTCTTGCATCAATGATTGGCGCGCTGGAGCCAACGTACGCGCTGATGGCGGCCAGTCGGTTCTTGAAAGGGGCGCTGATTTTTGCTGCTGCTGCGCTCTATGTGCGTGATGAGGAGGACTTGCGCTGGGGCGTCGGTGCTTTGGCTGGTGCACTGGCGCATCACGGTTTGTTGTGCCTCAAGATGCGACTCTTGGATAGCTCATGGCAGGTGAAGGGTTGGTTCGAACATCAGAATCCGATGGCAATGTGGTGCTATCTCAGTGCGCTGCCGGTGTTGGCCATGATGTTGCATCCCGGAACGAAGGGGCGGCTCTTCTGGCTTTGTCTGGCCGGGTACGGTGGGGCTGGATTGTGCGTGCTGCTTTCTGTCAGTCGTGCGGCGTTGGCGGCTTATGCGATTGGGTCTGCGATTCTGCTTGGCCTGGCGTGGCTGCGTGGATTCAATGCGCGTGCTTTAGGACTGACGGTAGCGGGTGCGTTGGGGGCGGTATTGGTTTTTCTTTTTGCGATGGATTCGTTTAAGGCGCGGCTGAATGAAGTGGCAGCTAGCAGTGAGGAGGTGGAGGAGGATCTGCGCGACATTTTGAATCGGCAGAGCGCTGCGATGCTGCATGATCACCCGGTCCTGGGCGTGGGTTGGAACAACTTTGGGATCGCTAACAGCCGGGGGCGTGGAGATGTGTATAGCGAGATCCTGGAGTCCTGGGATAAGGAGCGTGGCTTCACGATCTATGACGAGAACTACTATGCGAACCCCCTCACAGAGAGTCTGTATTGGCTGTGGCTGGCGGAGACTGGGTGGCTGGGCTTTGGCAGCTTTGTGCTGTTTGCGGCGGTGACCGTTTGGTGGGCACTTTGCAGTGCCTGGCGATTGCGCGGGTCCATCGCTGGCGTTGTGGCGGCTGCGTTTTTGGTGGGCTTGGTGATTTGCTACGGCCACGGCCTCGTTGAGCGGATTTTGACGCAGACGAAAAACTTCTCTCACTGGATGATGCTGGCGGGGATGGCTGCTGGGATGAGGCACTGGAAAGCCCCAGAGTGAGCCACCCAGAACCCCTCCGTTGGGGGGATTGTGACTGTGTCTCCGATGCCGAACAGTAGCGCTACATTCTGCCATTTTACTCATGAAGCTCTTCGCCCTCCTCACACCAATCCTCGCGCTCGGGCTCTGCTCCTGTAGCAGTGCTGATCGTTCCAAGTTTGACCCTCGTGCGGCAGTCAGTCCCGGTGCCGTTGATCCAGCTTTCAGTGCAGGCCCCGCTGCCGCACCGCCGCCGGAGATGTTGGCTGCTCCGGCGGATGCCTACAAACTGGGGCCTTGCGATAAACTGGATATTGAAATCCTCGGCGAGACGGGATCCCGAGCGGAGACCTTTGTCACGCCGGACAGTAAGATCTACTTTAATCTCCTGGCCGGTCAGGATGTCGGTGGCAAAACGACGGAGCAGGTGAGGCAGGAACTAGAGACGAACCTCGCCCAATATTACAAGCGTCCTCAGGTTAGCGTCACATTGGTGGAGGCCCTGAGTCAGCGCTTCTGGATCCTGGGGCGGGTAAATAGCCCGGGCATCTACCCTTTGAAGCGTCCGATGAAGGTGCTGGATGCTGTCTCTCTTGCGGGTGGGCTTTTCACTTCTCGCTTTACGGGAACGACGGAGGAACTGGCAGACCTTAGTCACAGCTTCATCATGCGTGGCACGGAGATGCTGCCAGTCGATTTTCAAAAGCTCATTCGGGGCGGGGATATGGCGCAAAATGTCTATCTGCAGCCCGATGACTTCATTTACCTGCCTTCATCCCTGACCAATGAAGTGTATGTCTTGGGGGCTGTCGTTGAACCGCGGCCTGTTGGTTTTATGAACGAGATGAACCTGATGGCGGCGATCGGTCGGGGGCTCGGCCTAAAGCCGGACGCGGACTTGACCCGTGTCAGCATCATTCGGGGTTCTCTTTCAGATCCAAAGATCGCCGTTGTGAATGCCAAGGACTTGATGACTGGAAAGGCCACTAACATCCGACTTGAGCCAGGGGACATCATCTTTGTGCCTGGGTCAGGGCAGATCTCATCGGAACAACTCGGCCGCGAAGCCGTGAATACCTTTGTGCGGGTCGTCGCCGCTGGTGAAGGTGGGCGTGCGGCGACGGGCACCGCTAACGTGGGTGTGAACATTGACATCACAGGAGCCAACTAACATGCCGTCCGAAATCCGCCCTGTCCGCCCTTTGCTGATTGCGGAGGGAGCCAATCCTTCTCTTACCAGTGCTTCCTTAGTCGGTTGGTCTTGTGTGAAGGCCATCGCAGAAGTCACCGATGCCCACATCGTCACCCAGTGGCGCAATCGCGATGATTTCCTCCGCGCTGGGCTCGTTGAAGGGAAAGACTTTACGGCCATCGATACCCGCCGCAGCCAGGGGCTCGCGTGGCGGGCCACGAATCTTCTGAGTCGTAGCGGGAATTTCAGTTGGAGCTTGTACGCGATCTTTTCGAATCTGGCCTACCCGTTCTTTGAGCGCGAAGTGTGGCGGCAATTCAGAGGGCGCTTGGAGGCGGGCGAGTTCGATGTGGTGCATCGCATCCTGCCGTTATCACCAACCACACCGAGTTGGATTGCTGGCAAGTTGAAGAAGATCAGAGTGCCGTTTGTTCTGGGTCCACTCAATGGTGGTGTGCCATGGCCCAAAGGTTTCGAAGACGTGCGCCGTGCGGAAAAGGACGGTGCGGGTCGGTTGCGGAATCTTTATCGGTTCCTGCCCGGCATCCATCGCACCCGTGTGGATGCTAGCGCAATCATTGCTGGGGCACGGTCAACTCTCAACGAACTGCCCACCGCCCTGCATGAGAAGTGCGTATTCATTCCAGAGAACGCCATCGATACGAATCGCTTTGACCTAGTGCCAAGATCCGCACGTCGCCCAGGACCCTTGCGGGTCGCTTTTGTGGGGCGTCTTGTCGCCCTGAAGGGCGTGGACATGCTGCTTGAGGCAGCTGCGCCGCTGCTGCGCGCGGGGCAGATGGAGTTGGACATCATTGGCGATGGGCCGGAACGCGAACGACTGAGGGGCATCGTCCAAAAGGAGTGCCTTCATGACTCCGTGCGGATGGAAGGCTGGGTGGATCATGCGCAGGTGCAGCCGCGCCTGCAAGAGAGTGATGTGCTGGCCTTTCCCAGCATTCGTGAATTCGGTGGCGGTGCGGTTTTGGAAGCCATGGCCTTGGGCGTGCCGCCCATCGTCTTGAATCATGGGGGGCCGCCAGAGCTCGTGCCGTCGGGCACCGGGCAGGTGCTCGCGCTTGAGAGTCGGGCGCAAATCGTCCGTGATCTGCGCGCGATGCTGGGCAGTCATGCCAAAGACCCTGGCGCTCTTGGAATCATGGGCAATAGCGCCCAGTCTCATGTGCGCAAGTACTTCACCTGGCAGGCCAAGGCCAAACAGATCCTGGAGGTCTATCGCTGGCTCCTTGGTCAGCGCAACGAAAAGCCGGATTGGGGGAGACCCATGGGCATGTCGGTGGCCTAAATTCGTTGCTGCGCACCGTGGCAGTGCGCTTTAGCGCGTCGAACGGTGGCATCGCCTAGCCACAGCATGGCGCATCACTGATGCTCAAGATATTTGATGACGGCCTCCGTGCGAGACCGAACGTGGAGTTTCTGGTAAACGGACTTCAGGTAATCGCGGACTGTTTCGTAGCTGATGTTCAGGTCGTAGCCGACTTCTTTGGGCACTTTGCCCTTGGCTAGCAATTCCAGGATTTGGCTTTCGCGTGGTGTCAGTCCTGGGATTTCCTTTTTCTCCGGCTTGGCGGGCTCTTGAAAGGACTGGATGAGAAGACGGGCGATGTCTTGGCTGAGCGGCGCGCCCCCCTCTGCGGCTTGGCGGATGCCCGCCGCGATCTCTGAGGGCTTGGCGGACTTGAGGAGATAGCCGTTCGCTCCCGCGCGCAGTGCCGTGAAGACCTTTTCTGGATCGTCGTGAATGGTTAGCACCACAAAGGCCGTGTTTGGCATGTGGGGGGACATTTGTTTGATCATTTCCATGCCGGAGGTGCCGGGCAGTTCTAGATCCACGACGACCACATCTGGCTGCAATTCTAAGAGGGTGCGGACGGCTGTCTCTGCGCTTTCCCAAGCTCCTATGAACTCAAATCGGTGCTCCTTCTTTTCCACCAATCGGGTCACGAAGGTGCGCAGCGTGGAGTCGTCTTCGACGATGCCCACACGCAGCAGACGGGTGGGCTGCGCGGAGGGAGACGGTGCGGAGGTGTCTGACATTTGGAAGGATACGCGCACATCGCCCAGGTGCGCCAGTGGGAATCTGTAAACTATCTCAAACTGGGTAGCACGGCCTCCTTGATCAGCGGCCCCACATTGGCACCTGCCCAGCCCGATACCGCCCCCTGGAAGAAGGCATTGAGGGCAAAGCTCAGCAGCTCCTCTGCACGCGCCCAGGGCCGGTCTGCGACGAAGACGATGTCTTTGGGTTCCAAGCGAAATCCTTGGGCTCGCGCGTTCAGGACATCATCCATATCCACCGTGAAGACCTCTGGCTGATCAAAAGACCCGCGCACCACGAGGACGCGTCGCGTGTAGGCCTTGGCGGAAAAGCCGCCCGCCTGCGCGATGGCGCTGTGCACGGAGGTGTGGGCCAGGAGCCCCTGCGTGCCTTGCATGCGGACGTTGCCCAGCACATAGATCTCGTTGGAATTTGCTGAGGGGAAGTAGAGGTAATCACCGGGCTCGACCGGGGCATTTTGACTCATGTCACCGCGAAAGAATAGGGCCTCCATGTCCACCTTGATCCGTTCGCGACCGCGAACCAGGATGCTGCGGCCGAGATCTGCCAGCTCTACGGTGTTTTGCTGAAAGAGCCCTGTCTCCAGTCCACCAGCCTCAGCGACGACTTCGAGGACGGTCATGGGCCGATCCAGATTGATGGCTCCTTTTTTCACCACTTTGCCCAGGACGTAAACCTTGCGGCTTTGGAAGAGATTCGGGGTGACGGTGACGATTGCGTTCTTGTAGTAGCGGCGTAGTTCCGCGTTCAATTTACTGCGCAGTTCATCAAGGGTCAGGCCTGCAGCTGGAATGGCCTGCGCCTGCAAATACGTCAGGGTGCCGTCCGGTGCGATAGTGACGCCGTTGCGCGCTAGCTCTGGCTGTCCTGCGATGGTGATGTTGACGATGTCTCCTGCCCCCAGGGACACGGCTGGTTGAGCCTGGGCAGATAAACCACCCAATGCCAGGCAGGCAGCAGCGATTTTGTTGAGGAGGGGCAGTCGGAAGCTCGGAGCCTTATCCAAAAGGGCTCCAGCGAAGCGGCAGCCCGCAGCGCGATAAATGCTGATCTGTGCCTTTAAGTTGGCGACGACGGATCCTTCTCCACTGCCGACCCAGACGAGATTCGGCAGACGTTCTGCGGTCAGCAACGTCTCCGCCTTGTCCGGTGCGCAGAGTTCCACTAGGATGACGGTGTTACGCGACTGCTGCCAAAAGGAGAGCGCGGTGGCAAATTGCTGGCGCTGCGCAGTGGTCCATTGCCATTGCTCGTTCATGGAGAGATGGACGGACTCTTCTGGATCTCGCCCCAGCCTCTGCAGTATGCTAGATGGATTCGCGATGGCTGTGATGAGGTCGATGGAAGGGGTGTCTGTGTTTTGATGGCTGATGACGATCACAGAGGCGCCGCGTTGACCTGCGGCACGCCCGAGCAATCCGGGGAGGCTGCTGGGGGCGTCTGAAAGTAGGCCGCAGACGATGGCCCCGCCGGTTGCGGGGGTGAGTAAAGTGGGGTGCATGTTGGTCCAGGTGCGGAAGGCCCAATCGGCAGCCTTTTGGCCATCATTGGTAGCTGCGGCTGGCAGTGCACCGATGACGGGTAACTGCGTGGCGCGGTTTAGATCGCTGCGTGTTAGTGTGCGCCCGTCCCGGAGTGCCAGCATCGCAAAGACGACGGCACCCATGCCTACGGCCAATGAAAAACCACCCGCCGTAACCAGCGCCAGCTTCTTGGAGGGGGCCACGATGATAACGTCCTGTGGGCGTGCCATGGCCAAGAGACGGAAGGAACCCTGGGCCCCCTCCTCCGCCAGTGCTGCTTCGCGTTGCCGTGCGGCCAGTAGTTCACGGGAGGTCTCCAGCGCCGTTTTGCGACTGCGGATACGGGCCAGTTCAAGGGCTTTGCGTGGTAGCTCTGATAGCTTTTCGTTGAGGGCTGTGCGGACAGCGGTCAGCTTGGTGAGTTGCTCTCCCAAAACTTCCTTTTCACTGCGCAGTTTGACCAGTTCGAGGTAGAGGCTCTCTGCGACGGTGCTTTCTCCCGGCTTGGGGGGCGCATCGAGTTTGCGCGACTCGGTCTCGAGTCCGGCCTCTAGCGCCTTCACTCGATCGGCTGCCTCCAGCACGTTTGGGTGCTCATCGGTGTAGCGCAGTTGAAGTTGGGCCAGTTCTTCGCGGGCGCTCTGGAGCTTCGCCGCAGCGGGGCTGACTTTGGAGAGTTCCGTCTCGATGCTATGGATCTTCAAATCCAGTGTTTCGAAGTCCAAGCGAGTGCTCTCGAACTTCAGCGCGTAATTGCCAAGCTCGCCAAGCCAGGCATCGATCTGTTTGTCGGCATCGACCAACTGCTCCCGCCGCGCATAGGCCAGCAGCTCTTCGTTGATCTTGATCAGATCGCGGTCGGTGGTTGCCAGATGTTGCTGGAGAAAGCGATTCATTTCCGCCGCATCGCGCTGCTGGATTTCGCGGGCGAGTGTCAGCACCTCTGCGACGTAGGCCTGGAGCCCTGCGAGAGCGGTGGTGCCGTCTTTGTCTGAGTTTACGGAGACGCGGATGATGTCGGTATTGCGCTCTGGCGTGATGACAAGTCCTGCCTGGAGCACGCCCTCGCTGAGTCGGCCCTCTGTTTTTGAGGCAGCTTTAGCAATTAGATCCCCGGAGCGCATTAAGGCGATGAAGGTCGGGATGGCGATTTCATGAGGCTGATAGGGATCGCCGCCCTCACTCTGACGCAGCGATGCTGACGGTGCCTGTTTGATGAGTTGGGCGACAGCGGTGTGGTGGGTTTCGAATCGCTTCCACCCCACCATGCCCAGAATGATGGCTGTCGCGATGCCCCCAGCCAGCAAGAGCCAGCGGCGGACGTAGATGGCATCGATGAGGCGCAATGGATCAAAGGGCAGCGAAAAGCCTGCGCTGGCTGCGGCCGGGGTTGCGGGTTGCGATTGGACGTCAATGATCGGGCTCAGCGCAGTGGTGGCTGCGGGTGCCGCTAACACCGGACGTGAGGCTCCGCCGCGCTTACGTGCGATGGCACTGAGACTAAATTCGTTTTCAGAAGGCATGATCAGGCGGCGATGGAGAGGTTTTGATGACGCATGAGATCCCGGGCGACGGCCATGACGTGATCGGAGTTCACGATCACACTGTCACTGGCCCAGGCGTGCTCCATGGAGAGCTTTGCCAGTCGGTTGATTTCCCTGGGGATGCCGCGGGTCAGGCGATGCAGGAGCACGGCGGCTGGGAGATCGAAGACTTGGCCATTGGGATGCCCAGCGATGTGAAGGCGATGCGCCAGGTAGGCCGCCGTTTCCTCCGCATCAAGGGCCTGGACGTGAAAGCGCAGGCTCACACGTTGATCGATGGCGGGGGAGGCCTCGATCATACTGCGCAGATTGGGCTGCCCAATGAGGACGAGGGTCACAATGGAGCGACCGCCGCCGTTGAAGTTCGTGATCCAGCGCAGCTCCCGGAGCGTCTCCAACGGCATGTCTTGGGCCTCGTCCAGCAGGATCACCACATGGCGGCCAGCGGCGGCGTAGGCCTCAATGAGCTGTTCAATCCGCGCTATGCAGATCATTTTGCCAGGAGGAATCGAGGCGGCTTCGGGCTCTAGCTTATGCAGCATGAGACGCACCAATTCCTCCATGCTATAGCCGCTGTTTTCGATGGCGATCATCTTCACGTCCGGTGCCGCAGATGCCTGTAGGACGGCGCGTGTTAGCGTCTTGCCACAACCGATGTCGCCCGTTAGGACGCCGATGTTCATGGAGCGTTCTTCGACGAGATAGAGCAGTCGGTCGAGGGCCTCGCCGTGCTGTCTGCCCGCAAAGAAAAAGCGGGTGTCCCACGGTGCCTCGAAGGGCCGTGAGTGCAGGTTCCAAAGTTGATGATGTTCAGACATGGGCAGGAAGGTTGACGCGTGAAGCATCCTCCTTCCAGCCCTGTCTCACAATCCCCCCAAGTGGAGGGGACAACACCGCAGCCTCATAAACCTTTAACGTTTCCTGGGCATTTTCATCCCAATCAAAACGCCGCGCATTCGCGAGTCCTGCCGCAATGAGCCGCCGCCGCGTCGTGCCGCAGGTGGCGATCTGGGTCAGGGCGCGGTGCATGCTGTCGATGTCTTCGGGGTCGATCACCCATGCCGCCTCTGCGATCACCTCTGCCAAAGATCCTGCCGCAGAGCTGATCACGGGGCAGCCGGAGGCCATGGCCTCAATGGGTGGGAGGCCAAAGCCTTCAAACAAGGAAGGATAGATGAACCCCGATGCCGTACGGTAAAGGTCTGGGAGGTCTGCGTCTGGCACGAAGCCAAGGAAGCGAATGTCCTTTGCCACTGGGGAGGCCGCTGCAGCGGCGTGAATGTGCTCCGCCCCATGCCAATCGCTGCCGCCAAGAACGAGCTGCCAATCGGAGCCGGTGGCTTCTTTGAATCGGCTGAAGGCCTCGATCAATCGCACGTGATTCTTTGCGGGGTGCTCCAGACGGGAGACGTAGAGAAAGAAGTTCTTGTCACCACGGCTCCGTGCCTTTGCTGGATGAAATCGCTCATGCGCCACGCCGTTCAAGATCACGCGTTGGTTGCTTTCAGCGATGCCAAAAAAACGTGCGACATCTGCGGCGGTGTTTTGACTGACGGCGATGATGCTGCTTTGCTGCCTAGCCAGATGCTTGACCAAGATGCGACCATAGAGCATTCGGGCGAGGTCGTATTTTCCCTTCACATGGAAGGGCGCTAAATCGTGAATCGTGGCCACGGTGGCGCAAGGTGCGCGCCACAGCATGCGACGATAGCTGGGGATGTGGAGCACGTCGATGCGCTCCTCCTTCAGCCATTGGCGCAGGATGAACTGATGCCAAAAGATGTTTCTCACCGCGGGCCGCCACTTTTCTGCGACAGTGACGATCTTCATTCGGTCACCCACAAAGTCGAAGAGCGGTAGATCTTCTTCAAGGACGAGGAGATGAAACTCATGCTCATGAGCATGGGGTAAGAGGGCTCGGATCAATGCAAAGACATATTGCGCGACGCCGGTCTTGCCGCGTTGAATGACGCTGGTGGAGATAGCGATCTTCATGCGCGGGAGGGCTTGGAGATGAGTTCCCTGACGGCACCCATGCCAAAGACGAGCAAGTCTGTGGCGTAGCGTTTCAGCAGACGGCGCGGTTCTTGGGCAAGGCGGAAAATCCACTCCATCCCGGCGACCTGCATCCAGCGCGGTGCGCGCTTCATGCTGCCGGCGAGGAAGTCGATGGTGGCACCCATTCCGATACTGAAGGGGACTGCGGCGGTTTGGTAGTTTTGGGCGATCCATTTTTCCTGCTTGGGGCATCCAAAGGAGACGAGCAGTAGATCCGGCTGTGCCTGCCGAATGCGGGCGCAGATGCCGTCGTGATCCATTTTTTCAAGAGGCGCAAAGTCTGGCGACTCACCGCCAGCGATGCGCAGGGCTGGATGCTTTTGTCGCACGTTGCGGATGGCGCGACTCAGAACTTCGGCCTGACCGCCGAGGAAGTAAACGCTCCATCCTTCATCCTCCGCCCGGGCCAGCAACTGGGGGACAAGATCTGATCCGGCGACGCGCTCTGGCAAGTCCCGCCCGAGCAGGCGTGAAAGCCAGACCAGTGGGGTGCCATCGCAGACGACCATGTGGGCCTCGTTCAAGATTCGGCGCAGGCCAGTATCACGCTTCGCCTGAACCAAAAAATCGACGTTAGCCGTGGCCATGTAGTGTGGTGTGCGGCGTTCGACCATGCCCGCGATCCGATCCAGTGCCTGCGGCATCGTCACGCGATCAAAAGGAACATCCATGAGGCGGATGCGGTCGCGTGTCGCGGGCACCAGTTGGCGATAGGCGGCGGAAAGGCCAGCGCCGATGCTGCGCCAGGCAAAGGACGCGCCAGCTGTGAGGATACCGTTCGTGCGCAAGTGCCTGCGGAGGGATGGATCTGCGATGGCGCGCACGACTTCATCTGCAAATGCTTTGGCGGTGTCTGCCAAGAGAATGTCTTTGTCGTGGGTGACGCCGAGACCTTGGGCACCGATGGTGGTGGAGACGACTGGGGTGCCGATGCATAGGCTTTCCACGATCTTCAGCCGAGTCCCGCCACCGATGCGCAGTGGGACGATCTGGAGCCAGGCTTTGCGGTAGAAAGGGCGGACGTCTTCGACGCTGCCAGTGACGGTGACACCAGGGCGACCGGAATAGGCGAGCACCTCTTCGGTGGGGGATTTGCCGACGATGAACAGCTTCAAGCCAGGGACACGCTCAAGGATACGCTGATGAACCTCCGCAAAGAACCAGCGCAGGGCGTCCACATTGGGCGTGTAATCCATGGCACCGCACAACATGATGCAGGGGGTGGCGTTGCGCTCGTCCTCAGCCTCGGGCGCTTGGAAGAAGGCCGGATCAACACCATTGGCGACGACTTGCAGGGGAACCTTGCGGCTGATGTGGCGGCGCACAAAGACCTCATCATCAGGACCGCAGAGGACCTGGAGTTGGCTGCGGCGTGCGATGCGCTTTTCATAGAGCCAGAGCTTTGCCATGTTTTCCCAGGCGAGCAGTTTATCCCGCCAACGGGGCGTGTTGAAGGTGGTCTGTTGGAGTTGAAACTGGAGATCGACTCGGCTGCGATCAATGGACAGCGGGATATCGCGATGTTCTTTGAGAAAGTACTGTGCCATGACGATATCACAGACATGCACCAGATCGTAGTGGTCCGACTTGAGTTGATCGCGAATGGTCTGGGCCAGCGCTGGCAGTTGCCAATGACGGATCGTGGATGGCGTCATGTTAAAGAGCCGATCTGGAATCAAGCGTGGCCATTGCGGATGTTCAAAAGGCAGGAAGCGCACCTCCCGGCAGAACTCGCTGAAAAAGGCATGCTGCTCCATCCGAGTGCCGCCCTCCGTCAAGGCAATGAGGTCGATGGTGTGTTCACGCGAAAGCTCTCTGAGCAGATGAAAGGTGCGCTGGTAGGTGCCGCGATCCAGAGGGTAAGGGATGTAGGGATAGATGACGAGGATGTTCATGATTTTGAAGAAGAGGTAGAAGTTAAAACCCGGGCAGGCACTCCCGCAGCCACCGCATTTGGGGGGATATTGCGTGTGACGACACCGGAGGTGCCGATGACTGCGGAACGACCGATGCGAACGGCACCGACAGCTTTGGCCCCGTCTCCCATGAAGACGCCGTCCTCTAGCACCGGGCCTTTAGGGTTGCCGTGGGAGAGCATAAGGCGGACATCGGCATACAGATCGCAGTCTGCGCCGATCGTGGACCGGGGCGCAATGATGATGCCCATGGGATGTGGAAGGCGCAGCCCTGGACCGATGCTGGCCTTGCTGCTGACTTCGATCTTGAAGAACCAAAACAGGATCTTGGCGACAAAGAACGTGGGCACCCGATGCCGCGCACACCACAGCTGGAGGCGGATCAGCGTGACAGCGTGGACGCTATTCAGGGTCAGGCAAAGAGCCAACCGCCGGAGGCGGGAGGTGGTGCCGTAGTCGGCTAGATTGCGTGTGATGTCTCGTTTGAGATGGTCAAACATGGTCAGTTAAAGCGTTGCCAAATTTGCTGGTAGGCGGCCACGAGGCTTGGATCGGGGGCGCAGTCATTTTGCCAAAGGAGATCGCAGAGGCCATGCAGGAGGGATTGCCGTGGGTAGCGCGGATTCAGCAGTGCGGGCAGACCAAAGTGGCGGGCGTTGATGAGCCGATTGCGCAGTGGTCGTGTCTCCGGGCACTTGTCGATGTGGGATTCGCGATAGCTCTGAAGATCGCGGAATGAGGCCCTGAGCCGCCGTGACTCCACCCATAGAAAGAGCTGCGCAGCGGCGGCTGTGACCTTGGTATGCTGCACCGCCAGTTCCTCGCGGGTGGCTTTTGATGCATAGGGATGAAGCTTGAATTCTACCCCCGCAGCGTGATGGGCGATGAGGCTTTTGCGGCCTGTCAGTGCGCGAAGTCGGCTGTGGCGCTCAAGACAACTCCAATGATAGAAGCCGTGCGCGGCCAAAAAGACATCCCCCAGCGCCAGTTGTGCTTTGGCGATGTTGCGTGCGACGAAGTCTGCATCCTCTGCGGTGAAGTCGGATTGCGCCAGTCGTTCGCGGGCGAAGAGCAGACCCGAGCTGCGATTCATCAGGAGTCGCGTGGCTTCGTGGAGGGGGATGTTTTTTGCATCACGATGGGCATCGCATCCCGCAAAGAGTGTGTCATCACCGATCAGCCAACGATGTCCCATGAGCAGGTCATAATAGAACATCGTGGTCTGGCTTTGACGCAGTTGGTTGAGGGAGAGGATCTTGAACTCCACCTCAACCCCGGCTTGTTCAGAGAGGCGATGGCCCTCCCGATGAAGAGCTGCGGAGTAACGGCGTTCGTTGAGTAGGGTGCTGCCGCGAATGAAAACGAAGAACTCGATGTCATTGTATGGGGCATCCCCTGAGGTGGAACGCAAGACGCCGCCTTCGCCACGGCCATAGCCACCGCCTAGGGCGAGACCTTCAAGCCGAGAGGCGGGCACGATGCGGGTGATGGTGTCTCGAACGGCTTCGCAAACCTCGGTCAGATGGGTTTCGAGCGCGATACTGCCATCGCGTGTGAATCTGAGATCGGTATTCATGCGGCGTTGTAGTGTGGCAATTGGATGTCCTGCCAAGTGGTGAGTGTTTCGCTGAGGTAGCGCTCCACCTGGGCGACGATGCGTGGCAGGTTTAGCCTCTCGCGGACGTGGTGCTGACCAGCGGCGGCGATGCGTGCGCGGAGCTCTGCGTCATTGGCGAGGGTCATGATCCGGTCTGCGAGTTCGTGGGAATCGCCAGCGGTGTAGGTCAGGGCATTTTCTTCGTGGCGGAGGAGTTCTGCGCTGCCACCTGTGAGGGTGCCGATCACGGGGCGGCCACAGGCCATTGCCTCCAGCGGCGTCAGGGCAAAGGGCTCCTCCCATTCGGAGGTGAAAAGAACGGCGTCATGACTCCGATACACCTCTGGCATTTGCTCGGGCGTAGCGCTATGGAAGCTGACGCTGAGACCGTTGCGCTTCACATAGTCGTGCAGCATGGACTCGTAGGCTGGATCTCCTTTGCCATAGACATGCAGCGTTCCATCAAAGTGACCCTGTAGATGATGGATGGCCTTGATCGCTGTGAAGATGCCCTTGTCCTCCGACAATCGCCCTGCGTAGAGGAGGTTTTTTAATGGGGCCGTCGGCGGTGCGACGTTGCCGGTGTAGCGATCCGTATCGACTGGGCAGTGAATGACGGTGCCATGACTGACGGGATAGCCAGCTGCCGCTGTGATCTGCCGGAGCCGCTGGCTGCAAAAGTAGAGTCGCTGGAATTTGAGGTGGTGCAGAGGATTGGTCGGCACTTGGTGATTCCATGCATCGCGATTGCCGATGGCTGTGGATACCCAGCGGAGGATGCGGCTGGAGGTGCTGCCGGATTTTCGATTCCACCAGTCAAGCCAAACATCACCCACGAGGCTGCGGGCGATCCAGTGGTCGGAAACATCGAACACGGTCGGGATGTTCAGGCTTTGGAGTGTCAGTGCCAATGATTTCGAGATGCCGCCGAGATTCCAGACATGGACGAGATCGGGTTTGAATGCGCGGATGGCGTCGGTGAGCATGGCATTGTTGTGACGCTCTTGGTGGGCTAAGGCGCGAATGCCAAGCCAGGCATGGCCGAAGAAACCATGCAGCCGCAGCGCCCGCTCTACGGTAAAAGGGGAGGTTTCTCTGACGTCGGAACCAGAGGTGCCGTGGTCTGAAGTCAGAACCTGAATCGTGTGCCCGCGTTGGTGGAGTGCCTCAGACAGATCGCGGCAACGCAGTTCGTAACCGCCGATGTAGTGCGGTGGGTAAAGATTGGAGAGGACAAGGATGCGCATGAAGGAGCGGGTAAGTGTGGGAACTTAGCCGCGACCCACTGTCCGTCATTCCCCCCAACGGCGGGGGAAGGGAGCCCCCCTCTCATTTGGGGGGGGGGGTAAAAGATGCGCTTTTTGTCTAGAGCGCTAGAGTGACCCGGTCACCCTCATGCCTGAGCATTCCCCATTGATCCCTACCCCGGATTCCCAGAACTTCGCGACTGCGGTCAAAAGCCGCTGGCTGGATTGGCCCCCTGTGGCCGTTGGACTGCTGGTGGCAATGGCGTTTGCGGTGCCAGCCTTGGCGGTGATTTGGAACGTCAACAGGCGCGCGACTCATCTGCTGGAGGACTCGATCCGCAGTCAGTTGCTCGCTGCAGCTCGTAGTGTGGCGGCGGTCTCTGATCCTGCGCTGCATGGAACTTTGCGGTCACCCGAGCAGGCTGGCCAGCCGGAGTACCTGGAGGCGATTCGGGCACTGGATCAGATGAAATCAGCCTTGGATGTGAAGGGGATGATTCGGTACGTCTATACCTGCGTGCTTGAGGGGGGGAAGGTTTGCTTTGTCCTGGATCCAACCCCCGAAGGCGATGCCGATCATGATGGGCTTAATGATCGCGCTGGAATCATGGAGGTCTATGAAGGTGCCAGCCACACGCTGAACCGGGTGCTGCAAACCGGTGTGCCGGAGGTGGATGCAAGCCCTTACACCGACCGCTGGGGAACCTTTTTGAGCGGATACGCACCGATTCGGGGTTCCACGGGCAACGTCGTCGCCGTCGCGGGTGTGGATATGGCACTGACGGACTATGATCTGCAACTCTCCGGCGTGTGGCATGTCTCTTATCTCAGCTCTCTCGGGGCTCTGTCATTGGCAATGGTCGCTGGAGTTCTGATGGGCGCTTACCATCGCCGATTGCAGCGGTCCGTGGGTCAATTGGTCGTGGCGCGGGATGCAGCGCTGGAGTCCTCCCGCGCTAAGAGCCAGTTCCTTGCGGCGATGAGTCATGAGCTGCGAACACCCATGAATGCGGTGTTGGGCATGGGCGAGCTATTGGCAGACACGCCGTTGACTGCGGATCAGAGTGAGTTCGTCGCCACGATCCGGAAATCGGGTGAATCGTTGCTGGAGATGATCACGGACATCTTGGATTGCAGTCAGCTCGATTCTGGCAGGATTGAGCTGAACCCCTCTCCACTGGTTCTCCAGGGGATGGTCGATGCACTCCAGGCGCAGTTTGGTCCGATCGCGATGAAGAAAGGCGTGTCGTTGGGTGTTTTCGTTTCTCCTGAACCCCTCCCAACGATCAACGTGGATGGGATGCGGCTGCGCCAGATGCTGCGCCATTTGTTGTCCAATGCGGTGAAGTTTACGGATCGCGGGGAGATCCAGATGAAGCTGACCATCACCCCCGAAAATCGGCTCCAGGTCGTGGTGCAGGATACTGGCATCGGGATCAGTGCAGAGCGGCAGGAGACGCTACTAAAGTCCCTGCTACCAGCGGATTTCAGCAATACACGACGTCATGGTGGGGTTGGTCTGGGACTGGGGCTTTGCCAACGTCTCGTGACGCTCATGGGGGGGCGTTTGTGGCTCAAGAGTGAGGAGGGGAAGGGCTGCTGCTTCTCCATCGATCTGCCGGTGGAGGTTGTCGTGCCGAAGACCCCGAAGAGTGCCCTTTTGATTACAGGGGATCGGATGACTGTCATCGTGGTGAAGAGCTTTCTGGAGAAGCATGGCTTCAACGTCGGTCACGCATCCACAGTCGATGGGGCGCGCGAGATCTTAGTGGGGAATTCACCCCAGCTCGTCCTGGCTGATCTTCAACTGCTTGGCGTGACCGAGCTCTGCGCTGACCATCCGGGCGATTCACGCTGGATCGGGCTGAATGCGGATTCAGAGGAGCGCGCGCAGGCAGGCTGCGATCTGACGCTGCCAAGTCCCGCGACACCGACGGACCTGAAGAAGTTGATCTAATCTCAGCGGCGGCTGATCGCCTTGGAAAAGCCATCGTACTTCCCGCGGCGCTGCTGCCAGCGGATCGCGGCAGCATGGGGCAATTCACGCAGGCGGCCTTCGTGGAGGCAGAACAGAACATCATGCCGGAAGTCTTTGACCCAGCCGAGGAGGACGTTCTTGAACCAACTCGATTTTTGTGGCGTCGCGCCTCTGGCCTGGCGGATGGCCTTGGCATCGCCAAAGGCGCGACGGTAGCTCTGGGCGGCGGTGTAGTTGTGACTGTGCATGGCGATGGATTCCGGCACGTAGATCACCTCGTAGCCTTGGGTCTTGCACCAGCGGGTGTATTCATCATCCTCGGCGTATTGGAGGTCCTCGCGAAAGCCGCGCTGTGCCCAGATGTCTCTGCGCAAGCCACTGCTGACCATGCTGAAGAAGTGTCCCCACCGTGCAGACTCACGATTTTCACCAAAGCAGCGCTCGTAGTCGCAGGCAAAGACAGCCTGGCAATCTGGGCGGGGGATCTGTCTGCTAAAACAGGCGGCGACGCGCCGATCCATGAGGGTGTTTGCCAGTGCCCGCAACCAGTTTGAACCCTGTGGGGTGGCGTCTGCGTTGAGGAAGAGGCAGATCTCAGAACGGGCGAGTCTCATGCCCTGATTCATCACCTGGCTGGGGTTGTATTCTGCGGGCGTGATCTGCACGAAGTGCGCTGGTGAGGCAGCACGGATCAGGTCCTGGGAGCCATCGGTGCTGCCGCTGTCGATGACGATCAGTTCCCAGTTATCCCAGTCCTGCGCTCTGAGTGCAGGTAGGGTTTCTCGCAATGCCCAGGCTTCATTGAAGCTGCGCATGATGATACTGACGAGCGGGTCTTTCATGCAGATTGAGGAATGGGCGGTGTGAGCGTGGTCTTGCGGCGGAGGCGCGCGCGCTCTGCATCCGTCATGGCGAGCGTCCAGAGGGAGCCGAGTGCGATGACGCCGGCGATACCGCCCTCAATGAACATGGCTGCGGTGGGGTTGCCGCCGGGGGATAAATGGAAACGCGTGAAAAGCATCAAGATGCCCAGGACCGGCAATGCGGCGATCCAAGCTGGAAGCACGGTCTTTTTCAAAAGCTCGATGCTGCTGAGCCCACTCTCCCGCGCTTGCCATGGCCATAGGTGGACCCACCCAAACCACAGGGTCGGCAGCAAAGAGCCCATGGCTACTGCGGCCACGTTCCTGAGCCAGAGAACGAGGGCTAAGCTGACGACCAAGTTGGCAACGGCCTCCCCAAGCCCCAGCCACATCAGGCGTCGCTCATGGCCGATCATGATGAAGATGCGCTTCGAGACGCTGTGGGTGAGGATGGTGGTGTAATACCAGCCCAAGAGGACCTGCCCGACCAGCCAAGTTTCGTGCGCAAGCGCTGTGTCACCAGTGAGCAGGTGCAACAGATCGCTGAGATAAAAGGCACATAAAAGGTAGAGTGGCGTGGCGATGAGGACGCTCCAGCGCGTGCCCTGGATGATCAGGCTGCGCAGTGCGGCGTGTTGCGCGCCAGCGTGGAGATGGGCCGCCACGGGTGACAGCGTGTCCTGCACTTGACGGGTGAACTCGCGGAAGACTTCGGCGACCTTGGCTCCAGACTGATAAAGGACAATGGCTGCGACTCCAAGCGTTCCGGTGATGACAAGTTGGTCTGTCTTCCCCAAGATCAAATTGGTGGCCGTGCCCAAGTAGGCGAAGATGGAAAATGCCATCGTTCCCCGCATTGATCGGAGCGCCGCACGGGACGGTCGCAACTTGACCTGGGGCATCGCCTTGAGTGCGATGAAGGCTGCGCAAAGATCAGGGGCCAGCGCGGACCCCAAGGCAATGCCCATGATGGCGAGGAAACTCCAGTGCTGCCAGAGGGCGATGCCGATCAACAGGAGGCGGAGCAGCAGCGCGACGGTGGTAATCCAATTGGCCAAACTGATGCGACGTTGGCCGCGCAGGATCTCTGGAAAAATCCCGAGTGGAAACGCCAGACCGATCCCGGCAAAGAAGAGAACTAGCACCTGCTTGAACTCGGTCGCGCGCCCTTCGGAGACGCCAGACCATTGCATGAGCCATGGGGCAGTGAGCAGGACACCGCTGGCGAGGAAGATGGCAATACCAGTGTAGAAGATGAGGATGGAGCTGAGTACTTGACCCAGTTCCTCCCATTTCTGGTGGACGGATAGTTCAGCCACCTTCTTTTGCGCCGCGAATCCGAAACCAAAGTCCAGCAGGATGCCGTAGCCGAAGACGCTCCAGAGGAGTGACCAAAAGCCAAACTCCTCCTTGTCAAAGTGCTGGTAGAGCAGGCGAAAGGTAACAAGTCCGACAACCATCGCGACGGCTGTGCGGACATAGTTCGAGAGGGTATCACGAACCATCTGATGTTGGAGGGGTGTCTCAGACATGATCGGTGCTCGGCACGAGGTTTGGCTGGGGAAGGCTGGATGGCTTTCTCGAATGGTGTCGTTCTGCCTGTCGATAGAGGCGCTCGAGTTGATCATGAATGCAGCACCAGTCATACCGCGCCCTAGCTTCTTCGCGGCCGGCGGTGGCGAGATTTTGGCGCAGGGCACGGTCTGTTTGGAGGCGCTCTAGGTGAAGGGTCAAATCAGCTTCGTTTTCAAAGAGGAGCCCGTTTTCCCCATGCCGGATCAGGGTTTTTAGTCCGCCCACAGCGCTGGCAATGACGGGACGGTGGGCGCTCCATGCTTCCAGAACTACGATTCCGAAGGGCTCGTGAATGGAGGGCAACGCAAAGACATCGCAGGCCTGATAGGCATCCAGGAGTGATGGGTCATCGTGGCGGAGGCCTGGCAACAGCCGCACGCGGTTTTGCAGGCCGAGTTCCAGGATGCGATCCCTGAGCCGCTGGGCATAGGCAGGCTGGGTCTCGGGCCCGATCAAGACAAGGTGGGCGCTGGTCTCTGCTGCGGCGCGGTAGGCAAAGGCGTTGAGAAGGGCCAACTGGTTTTTCTGCGCGTCGATGCGGCTGATGTTCAGAATCACAAACGCATCCTGCGGCAGGCCGTGGCGGGCGCGGAAGCGTGCCCCATCGCCCTGCGCAAAGCGGGTGCTATCGACGCCGTTTGGAAGATAGGAGATCCGGTCATGAGGCAGCCTCCTTTTCGCCGCATCATACTCGTTTTGACCCACGCAGATCACCAAATCGGCGTCGTGAAGTAGCTGGCGGGATCGAAACACGGCTCCGAAGATTCGCCCCCATTCAAAGTGCCCCTTCATGGGTTGTGCCATGGCCTCGAGCTCTGCGGCAGGGACGTCAAAGACCCCGCCATGGAGAGAGACGACCAAGGGCTTCCGCCGCAGGCGCGCTGCGGTTGCGACGGTTCCGCCGAGTCTTTTCAGTGCGTGGGCATGATAGAGCCGCACGTCGTCTTCCTTTAGCAGCGCTCTAAAGAGAGATAGGGAAAGCAGATTGCCGCCCTTTTTGTCCATCGCAGCTTTATCGGCTGCGGAAAGTCCGAAGAATGGGTAGCAGTAGCCATGTCGTTCCACCGGGATGCCGTGCAGAGTTTCCCGCGCCTCACGGGCCAGCGCCATGGAGGTGATGATCTTGGGGGAGAGGCCAGCCGCGATCTGCTGTCGGGCGATCTCTGTGACGACGGTTTCCGTGCCTCCCCATTCGTGGGAGACAAAGCGGCGCGGGACGTGGATGATGGTGGATGCCATCCCGAACTGTCGTCGTAGATGGGATCTGCACTATCCCCGCAGATGGGGGATTCTAGGCGGAGGTGGCACCCTCAATTGCGGGACTGCTCTGGGGTTGCACGGATCTGGCAATCTGCGACATTTCCCCAATCATTATGTACGGACTCGTCAACAAAGCTGTGGAGGAACTCGTTGTTACCAACTTCGGGGAAGAAAAGTGGGAAGCCATCAAAGCGAAAGCGGGTGTGGATGTGGAGGTCTTTATCAGCAACCAAGCCTATCCAGATGACATCACCTACAAACTGGTCGGGGCGGCGTCTGAAGTGCTCGGCATGGCTGCGGACGATATTCTGGTGGCATTTGGAGAGCACTGGGTCCTCAAGACTGCGGCCCAAAGCTACGGCCCCATGATGAAGGCGGGCGGCAAGTCTTTGAAGGAGTTCTTGGTCAATCTGCCGAACTTCCACACGCGGGTGGCGATGATCTATCCCAACTTGGAACCGCCGCGGTTTGAGTGCACCGATGTGACGGATGCGGGGCTGGTGCTGCACTACTTTACCCATCGGGCGGGCCTGACTAGTTTTGTGATCGGCTTGGTTCAGGGATTGGGGAAGCTCTACTCCACTCCCGCTAGCTGCACGGTGCGGGAAGAAAAGTCAAAGGGTGCGGATCACGATGTCTTTAATGTCTCCTGGACCGCCGCCGCATGATGCCTCCCGACGCGCCCTTACCCTCCCTGGAGATGCCGAGGGATGTATTCTCCCGGCTCTTTCCCTTCTTTTTTGCCTGGGATGGGGACCTCAGGGTCAAGGACTGGGGGCCTTCCTTGAAAAAGATCTGCCAAGATGTGGTGGAGGGCGTTTCCATCGCGACGGTTTTTGAGCTGGTGAGGCCGGAACTGCCGTTGGACGCGGTCACGCTGGAACTGCATGGGAAGAAACTTCTTCTATTCCGGCATCTAGCCACCGGCACACGGTTCCGTGGTCAGGTGCTGCAACTGCCAGGTGGATCGTGCACGATGATGCTCTGCTCCCCGTGGGTCCAAAGCCCAGAGGAGGTGGAGGCGCTAGGCATCACGTTTGCCGATTTTGCCACGCACGATCCTTCCCTCGATCTTCTACAGATTCTGCAAACGCAGCAGATGGCGAATGCGGATCTGCAGCGACTCGCGGACCGTCTCGCCGCGCAGCGGGCAAAGCTTCGCGATCAAGAGAGGGAGGCGCGTAAACTCGCGCTAGTCGCTGCCCGCACGGACAATGTTGTTGTTGTGACGGATGCAGAAGGTGCCATTGAGTGGGTCAACGAAGGCTTTGTGCGAACGACGGGATGGACCTTGGAAGAGGTGCGGGGGCGGACACCGGGAAGCTTTTTGCAGGGGCCCGAGACGGATGCCGCTACCGTCGCCTACATGCGCGATCAACTCCGTGCCGGGAAGCCGTTCCGTGCGGAGTTGGTCAACTACCACAAGTCCGGCCGTCGCTACTGGGTGAATCTGGAGGTGCAACCGATCCGTGATGACGAAGGCAAGTTGCTAAACTTCATGGCAATGGAGAGCGACATCACCGAGCAGCGCCGTGATGAGTCGCGCCGTGCGATCCAGTCCAATGTATCTCGGATCCTGAATGAGTCGCTATCGATCCAGTCTGCCTCTGCGCGGATCATTGAAGAAGTTTGCCGCTGCCTGGGGTGGAGCATGGGCGGTGTTTGGATGCTCAATGAGGAACTGGATCAAATGTGCGTTGAGGAGATCTGGCATGATCCAAATCGAGGTCTCGGTGCCTTCTGTCAGGCGAGTCGTGAGGTGACGTTTGAGAGAGGTGTAGGTCTGCCAGGCCGCATCTGGGCGTCGCGACGCAGTCATTGGATCCCTGATGTGACCGTGGATCTCAATTTTCCACGTGCAGCCTCTGCTAGTGCCGTCGGGCTGCGCTCTGCGCTTGGTTTCCCGATTCTGAATCAGGGTCGTGTCCTGGGGATTTTTGAGTTTTTTAGCACGAACATTGAGGAGCCAGATGCGGCCCTTCTTCAGGCGATGAATGGGGTCGGGAGTCAAGTCGGCCAGTTCGTTGTGCGGAAGCGGGCAGAGGAGGACTTGTTTGCGGCCAAGACTCAGGCGGAAGAGGCGAATCGGGCGAAGAGCGACTTCCTCGCGACCATGAGTCATGAGATTCGCACGCCGATGAATGGTATCATCGGTATGTCGTCTCTGTTACTGGAATCAAAGCTGGATCCAGGCCAGCGGGAAATGGCGGAAGCTGTCCGAAGCAGTGGAGAGGCGCTCATGACCATCATTGATGATATCCTCGACTTCTCCAAGATCGAGGCGCGGCGTCTTGAATTGGCGGACGAGACTTTTTCTGTGGATGCGGTGATCGATGGCGTGGTGGACTTGCTCTATCACAAGGTTCAGGAAAAGGGGCTGGAGATGAGCGTCCTCATTGAGCCCGATGTTCCATTTTCACTCAATGGCGACCCAGGGCGGCTACGGCAGATCTTGCTGAATCTTTTGGGCAATGCCATCAAGTTCACGGATGAAGGAACGGTGAATCTGTCTCTGCGGCGAATCGCAGGCAGCGATTCTGAGGCACGGGATTGGATCGAGTTTACGGTAGAGGATTCCGGCATTGGCATGACGGAGGACCAGCTCAGCCGCCTCTTCACGCCGTTTACGCAGGTCGATGGATCATCGACGCGGCGCTTTGGTGGGACGGGCTTGGGCTTGGTCATTAGCAAACGCTTGGTGGAGATGATGGGCGGCAGCATTGAGGTCTCCAGCTCATTTCAAATGGGCTCGCGCTTTTGCTTTTCGATCCCTCTGAAAACTCATTTGGGTGAGACACATCCGATGGGTTGGACGGAGGAGGAGCGGGCGCTGCGGGTCATCGTTGCCGACGAAGTCGCGGCCTCACGCCGGGCTGCACTGCTGGCTCTGGCGGATCTGAATCCGATGCCAATTGAGGTGATGAGCGAGGCTGCCCTGAATCGAGCGCTTGCAGAGCCTGGAAAGCATTGGGATGTCGTGGTGATGGATCGCCGACTGTTCGGCGACATGACGGCAGACACTCTGAAATTGCTAGAGCAGCGGGGCTGTCGGCCCCGTGTCATCGTGCTCGGTCAACTCACAGACAGCGCGCGGGAGCGGAGCGCCCACAGCGGTGTGGATGCATTTTTGCTGAAGCCCCTGCGCCGCATCCAGCTCCGCCAGGCGATCCAAGGGCGGCATCGTCTTGATGCCGAAGTGGAGGCTCCCGTTCCGGTACTCCATCGCAGTGTGGTGGAGGAAATGCCGCATTTGCTGATCGTGGAGGACAACGAGGTCAACGCCCGGCTCGCCATTCTGCATTTGGAGAAGCTGGGGTTCAGCAATGAAGTTGTCCGCGATGGTTCTGAAGCGGTGGAGCGTTTTCAATCAGGTGTCTTTGATGGGATCCTGATGGATTGCCACATGCCGATCATGGATGGCTATGAAGCAACCCGTTGCATTCGGGAATTGGAAAGAGATCCTGCCTGGTCGCGACCGAGGGTGCGCATCATTGCGATGACGGCAAATGCGATGGCAGGGGAGAGGGAACGCTGTCTGGCGGCAGGCATGGATGACTATTTGTCCAAGCCTCTGCGCGCGAGCAGCCTGCTCCAGGCACTCAGTCATGTGCAGCGCATCGAAGAAGAGGCTTCACCGATGGACAGCGGTGCGGCTGCTGAGGCTGATTATCGCCAAGCGGAAGAGGCGATCACTCAATTGGCTGATGAGTTGAGCCCTGAGGCTGCTGTCGAGCTGATTGGGAACTGGCTGCAGGAGACCGCAGGATTGATGGAGGAGATCCACGAACTGGCAGGTGGCGAGGACCAGACCAAACTCGGGCGCCTGGCACATTCACTGAAAGGCAGCAGTGCCCTATTTGGGCTGACGACTATCCAGAGCCTGTGCCGCGATCTAGAGAGCCTTGCAGGAAAGAGGATCACCGTAGGCCAGGTTGCGTTGGCGGCGGATCTTCAGCACGCATTCGATGATGCGCGGCCGATGCTGCAGGCCCAGTTAATCAAACTTCAAGGACAACAGGCATGAGACTTCTTTACGTTCACGAGCGATTCGGTGCCCTTGCCGGGGCGGAGGCCAATGCCTTTATCACGGCACAAGAGTTAGCAAAACGTGGTCATGCCCTTGGCATTCTGCATGGTCCTGGAACGGGCAAAAATGAAGAAGGCTGGCGGGCGGTTTTTGCCCGGCCGTATGCGCTTGAAGGTGGGAATCCCGCAGCGGTAGTGCGTCAGGCGATTGCAGACTTTCAGCCGGATGCGATCTATGTGCATAAGATGGCGGACCTGCGGGTGATCCAGGCTCTTGTGGAGAGTGGGCGACCGCTGGTGAGGATGGTTCACGATCATGACATCTACTGCATGCGAAGCTACAAGTATCACTACTTTTCCCGCAAGATCTGTACCCGTGCCGCCTCGCCATTCTGTGTGTTCGGTTGTGGTGCCTGCGTGGTCAAAAACAATGGCGGCGGCTTTCCGCTGAAGTGGGTCAGCTATCGGGACAAGAAGCGGGAGATCGCACTGAATCAACGATTCAGCCGCATGGTGGTGGTGACGGAATACATGCGGGATGAACTCCTCCGCAACGGGTTCGCGGCAGATCGGATTGAGATCCACGCCCCCGTCCCGCGCATGGGAGATCCCGAACTCCGCAGCACGTTTAGTGATCGCAACCTCATCCTCTACGCGGGTCAAATCATTCGTGGAAAGGGTGTGGATGTCCTGCTGGAGTCCCTCGCCAAAGTGAAGTCAAAATTCGAGTGCATTATTCTTGGTGACGGCAATCACAAAGCGTATTGCGAAGAGCTATCGCGGAAGCTGGGTCTGGCAGATCGCGTGCAGTTCAAGGGCTTCATCCCGCAGGAAGAATTGAAGGCGTATTATCGTGAATGCAGCGTCGTAGCGCTGAGTAGTGTGTGGCCGGAACCCATCGCGACGATCGGTCTGGAAGTGATGCGTTATGCCCTGCCAGTGGTGGGTTTTGATGCTGGAGGCATTAAAGATTGGCTGAAGGATGGGGAGAATGGCCGCCTCATTCCTTGGATGGATCGGGATGCGTTTGCCCATGGAATTGATGAGATGCTGCAGGATAAGGAACACGCCCGCAAACTCGGTGAAAACGGGCTGAAGTTTGTGACGGAGCGCTACGACTTCGATTCCTACATCAGCGATCTCGAGGGTATGTTTGCGAAGGTCTCGGTGTAAGTGGATTTTCACCCAGTTGGGGGGGATTACAGGGGGTGAGTTTGCCCTTAGTCTGGCGTCGTCATGGAAGACAACGCCGCTATTACCCACATCCCCCTGCGCAGACTCTTGCAGGCACGAACCCCCATCGGGCGGGGTCGCCTGCGCCTCGTATTGGCCCTCCGCCGCTGTTCGTGGCTAGCCGCAGTGCATGGGGCGGCCCTGGCAAAGCGCACGGTTGATATCGCTGTCGCGCTCGTGGCGCTGGCGTTGGCGGCACCCTTCATGATCGCCATCGCCATCCTCATCAAACTCGATGGTGGTCCGGTCTTTTTCCGGCAGACACGCGTGGGTCTTTTGGGACGGCCGTTTGGGATGTGGAAATTCCGCTCCATGTGTGTGGACGCAGAAGCTAAGATGGAGGCTCTGCTGGCGCAGAATGAGAAGGCCGGTGGCATCACCTTCAAGATGAAGAATGATCCGCGCATCACGCCGATTGGCCGCTTCATCCGGCGGGCATCCATCGATGAGTTGCCGCAGCTTTTTAATGTTCTGAGTGGGGAGATGTCCATCGTCGGACCCCGCCCGCCGTTGCCGCGCGAGGTCGCGCTCTACAGCGTCGCAGATCGTCGTCGCCTCCTCGCAGTGCCAGGCATCACTGGGCTCTGGCAGGTGGGGGAACGTGCGGGCGGGACTTTTGAAATTGGTGACCGCAATGCCATCGACTTCGATGAGCAGGTCGAGCTGGATGTGCGCTACATCGAGCGGCAAACGCTCGCGAAAGATGTCTGGATCATGCTGAAAACGCCGCCCGCGATGCTGCTGGGCAAATAACCTTCTGTCTTCGAGCCCATGAACGTCATTCTCATTTGCCCAGAACACCGCCCAGACGCAGGCATCTATCAGCGGATGCGCCCCCTGGCCTTGATGCCAGTGCTTGGCCGCACACTTCTGGACCATGCCTTCGCCCACCTTGCTGATCGCGGTGCCACAGAGGTCCTTGTCTTGACTTCAGATCGTCCTGAGCAGATCCGGTCTGCGGTGAAGGCTGGTGCGGTTTGGGGGCTAAAGATCAATGTCATGCCAACCAGTTCGGAGCCGTCCAAGGAAGATGCCTTGCAGTTTTACGGGGCTGATTTTTCGGTAGCGGGCGTGCCCAGCGTCATTGTATTGGATGCGATTCCAGGGGCAGCACCTAGACCTCTCTGGTCCCCACCGGGTGAGTGCCCCGACTTTTCATCATGGATCGCGGAGGCGGCGATGGCGGGTCAATTGACAATGCGCGAGGTTAGCCCCGGTGTGTGGATTAGCACCAAGGCAAAGGTGAGCCGCGATGCGGTGATCACGGGTCCAGTGTGGATCGGTCCGCGTGCATCCATCACGGCGGGGGCTCGGGTCGGGCCAGATGCGGTGATTGAGGCAGGTGCCTTTGTGGACTCCGGTGCCTGCATCTCTGGATCGTGGCTGGGGCCCGATACTTATGCCGGAAGTGGCGTGCATCTGCGCGATTCCATCGCCTGGGGAAATGGTTTGATGGCCTGGCGCAGCGGGTCCTTCCTCGAAGTGCGCGACGATTTTCTGATCAATGACATCCGCCGCGCACAGGTCTGGCAGGGGAACACGTCGTGGATGGAGCGTGTCTTCGCCTTCGTTCTGATGTTGGTTAGCCTTCCCTTGATCATGCTGCCAGTCATGGCGCAGCGGTTGCTTGGCCGCGCGGCCTTTGTCCATCGCCGCGTCATTTTGCCACCGCCATCTCGGGTATCGGGCTTTTCGCACTCGCACGCACTCCTGTCTTTGGCAGGTGTTTCAGGAATGGCGGCCCGGTGGCCAGAGCTTTGGCTTGTCGTGACAGGGAAAATGCGGCTGGTCGGGAATCGTCCGCTTTCCCCGCTGGACGCCACCTCTCTGCGTGGACCTGCGGGCGAAAATTGGATGAAGTTCCCTGCGGGGATCTTCTCGCTAGCAGATGCAGAAGGACAGAATGGCGATAGCCCACGCCAAGCCAATGCCTATGCCGCCTGGTTCACCGCGCAGCCGTGCCTGCGGCTCAAGTTCGCCATCTTCTTCCGCTGTCTGGCCCGTCTCTTCAGGCACTCGATGACTCATCCTTCTACCCCTCAACCTCTGATCAAGAAAATCGCATGAATATTCTGCACCTCACCACCCCAACCCACTTTGATCGTCACGAAGCCAGTGCCTGGCGTGATGCTGCCCTTAAATCCCTCCGCCCAGAGCATGATAACGCGGAGGTGGATCTTTCCGCGACGCAAATGATTGACGCCAACGGAGTGGCGGCACTCCTTGCCTTGAATGAGTGCTTTGCCGCTGCGGGCAATCGAGTCCGCTTGACGAACCCGACGGCGAATGTGGTGCAACTGCTGGAGCTGATGGGCATGCATCGGGTTTTCCAATTTGCGACCCGTCCAAAGGCCGCTTTTCCCAATGCGCAACGGCCCATCCTGATCATCGAAGACGAGGTCATCATCCGCAGTGTGGCGGAGATGGCGATGCGTCCTCTGGGGCTGCCGGTCGTGATGGCGGAAAACGGAATCGAAGGGCTGGCAACGGCGCGTCGGGAGTTGCCCTGTATCATCATTTTGGACTACGTGATGCCATTGATGGATGGTGAGCAGACCCTCCGACAGCTCAAGTTGGATGAGGCCACTCGTGACATTCCGGTGGTTTTGATGAGTGCCAATGATCAGGTCGCAATGGGCAACTTTGAGAGGTTTAAAGGCGCGGCTCTCTTTGTGTCCAAGCCTTTTAGCCCCACCGCCTTTCGCCATGAAGTGAATCGCTTGATCCACGGAAAAATTGAGGAGGAGGCAGCCTAATGAGCCGGACTCTTTCCCTCTTTATCATGGTGGATGCTTGTGGCTGGGAGATCGTCAAGAACGACCCATTTCTCGCCCGGATCGCCCCGCACCGGCATCGTCTCGAGAGCGTCTTTGGCTACAGCTCAACCTGTGTCCCGAGTATTGTGAGCGGGCGCTGGCCGGATGAGCACCGCAACTGGTGCTACTTCGTGCATGATCCCAAAAACTCGCCCTTCAAATTCTTGCGCTGGTTGCGGTGGCTGCCAAAGGCCGTCACGAGTCGCCGAATCTTCCGCCGTTGGTTGACGAAGTGGGTGAAGCGCAAGTTGGGTTTCAAGGGATACTTTGATCTCTACAACATCCCCTTTGAGCACATCGACCAATTTGACTTTACCGAGAAGAAGAGCCCGCTCCAGCCGGGTGGGATGAACTGCGGGACGAACATCTTTGACGCGCTCGCCGAACAAGGCGTGCCGCACTTTGTGAGTGATCCGAACCAGAGCGAGGAGACAAATCGCGATGCGCTGCGGGCACAGATCATCCAGGGCGATATCGAATTTGCCTTCATGTACTGGGCGGGGCTGGACGGTCTCTTGCATCGGGTCGGGAATGAATCACACGAGATCCCAGAAAAGCTCCGGATGTATGAGAGTTGGATCACGCAGCTCCAGGCCGTTGCGCATGAGCACTACGACGAGGTCGTCCTGCACGTCTTCAGCGATCATGGTATGGCGAACTGTGATGTGCACCTGGACCTCAAGGCAACCATCGAAAACCTGCCGCTGACTTTTGGGAAGGACTATGCAGTGGTGTATGATAGCACCATGGCGCGGTTTTGGTTCTTTAATGACGACGCCCGCCACCAGATCACGGCAGCGCTCCAGGATGTTGATGAAGGCCGCATTCTTCCCGAGGCAGAACTGAAGGGGATGCGGGCCTTCTTTGACGATCATCAGTTTGGTGAACTGATCTTCTTAGCGAGGGAAGGCGTCCTGATCGTCCCCAGCCACATGGGGGAGAGACCCATCCGTGCCATGCACGGCTACCACCCCACTGATCCGCACAGCTATGCGACGCTCTTTACCAATCAGGCGACTTTGCCTGCCACCGTCACCCACATTCCACATCTCCATCGCCTGATGGAACACGCCATTAACCGCAACTCCCTAACGCCATCCTCTTATGACCACCATTGCCCTTCGGAACTCCACACTGCTTGATCGCTGGCAACACTTTGCCTCTCGGGTTCGCTTCAAATTCGTGCTACCACATCTGCGCACAGCGCGGATCGCTGGGGTGAAGCTGGACATCAGCAACCTTTCCCCGGTGATGAAAAACATCATCCTGACGGGAAGGTATGAGGCGCAGGAGCGGAGTCTGGCCTCCCAGGCACTAACTGCGGACGACGTTGTCCTAGAGCTCGGTGGTGCCATTGGCTTCATCGGCCTGTATTGCAGGAAAGTGCTGGGCGTGAAGCACGTCACCAGTGTGGAGGCGAATCCTGGCACATTGGAAATGCTGCGCAAAAACTACAGGCTCAATGGGCTGCGGCCAGCGGTGATTCACGCCGCAGCGGCGGGCCGGGATGGCGAACTGGAGCTCGATGTGGGCGGGGAGTTCTGGGAAAACTCTCTGACCGGTAGTTCCGCCAATCGGATTCGTGTGCCCGCTCTCAGCCTGCGCAGCCTTGTGTCGCAGATGCCGATGTCTCCGACGGTGCTGATCTGCGATATTGAAGGAGCGGAACAATACCTCGACTTTACCCAATTGCCGCCCAGCGTTACCCGCATCATCATGGAGCTTCACCCAGAGATGATCGGGCAGGATCGAGTGGATGATTTGGTGCAGCGGCTTGATGGCGAAGGCTTTCGGGTGGTGCGATCCGAGTCGGGCACCAGTCTTTTCAGGAGAGGGGACTAGCGGTTAATCCTCTGCATAATCGACGGTTAGGGTGATGTCCTGGAGGATCTCATCCACTCGGGCAGAGCGATAGCGCACATCGTCCCATAGCGCTTCCCCCAGACCTGGGCTATTGGCTGCGCCGAAGGCGACTTCGTTGCGCGGGTAGTCCTTGCGGGGTGCCAGCGCACCCGGCGCATCGAGTCGCAGCACATCATCGACATAGACTTGCAGATTCACCCCATTCAAGACCAATCGGTAGTGATGGAAATCTGAAGTGGTGTCCATGGCGTATCGGACTTTGGGGTGGTGATAGAGTGCGATGCCGTCGGTGGCGATTTGCAGTCGTTCGCCACTGACTCCGTTCGCGATGATGAAGAAGTTTTTGCCGCTCAAGACCTTGACGCGGCCTTCCACGACGGTTTCTCCCATCGGGTCTGCGCCCCATGCGGCGCGGTAGTAACAGGAGTCGCCTCCTTCGATACCGCGATCTGCCATTAGGAGGGCACCATCGCGCAAAGCTGCCTCCACGCGGATGCTCCCGGTGTCTCGTCGCCAGGGTTTGCCGGGCAAAGTGCTGCCATCAAAGGTCTGATGCCAGGGCTGCGCAGATTTCACCTTCGTGGGTAGGAGGGTGATGACGATCTCGTTCACTCCTTTCTTCAAAGCTGTGGTCGGCACGGGTGCGTCGATCCATCCCTCCACGGCTTGGAGATCCGAGAGTGCCGTGCCATTGAGGGCGACTTGCAGGCGCTCTGCGCTGTCAATGCTGGGGGTATCCAAATGAAGCGTTGCGGTGGCTTTTTCCCCTGATGAGAAATCGTCAGCGATGTTGATCTGGGTCCGATAAGTCTGGCGTGCGTGGAGGTGCTGCGGGTGGGTGGGAGTCAGCAGCGGGATGGTCTGGTATTGATCTCCCTTTGCCAGCCAAGAGGTCGGTTTGCCATCGAGATCGGTGACAAAGTAGAGCTTGTCTGCCGTGGCTAGGGCGGCTGGATCGCCGAGCTGTTTCCACAAAGGGGACTGCCGACTGATGTCGTAGAGATTGAAGAGATACAGGCCGTCAGCCCCCGCTGCCCAGGCAACGGCGGCGCGTCCGCGGTAGGCAGAATCGGAGTGACGCTTGAATCGGGTCTCATCGCGCACGCGCGGATCGGTCAGGGCGGGATAGACTTTGACGCCGTGTTCGTGACCCAATTGCACGCTGTGGTCCCAGGGGTGCAGCCGGAAATAGTCCGTGGTGATGAGGATGTCCATGAGGCCCTCCTTCAGCCAGGTCCTGAGGTCCAATCCAGAATCGATGCTGAATTCGGCGGAGTCTGGAACGCGCATCATGACCAAGATGGGACGTCCGCGTTTCAGGCCGATCTCCTCCGTCATGGTGCGGATGCGGCGCATGAGGGTGGTCATGAGGTTGACTTCTTCCTCCGAGGCCTCGCCGCCGTTGGCCACGCTCTTGAAGTAGCAAAGGTGGCGGAAAAAATCGAGTTCCACCCCGTCCACCTCATAGTTGCGGCAGACTTCTTCGATGAATCGAAAGGCCAGATCGCGGATCTCTAGACGCGCATAATCGACGGAGCTCCATCTTCCAAAGGGCGTGCGCTTGATAGGATCACCCACTAGCCATTCTGGGTGGTCCATCTTGAGCTGCGGAAACAAGAAGTAGGGCGTCTCAGGCCTGTGCGCGACGTCGTGGGTGTCGTTCATCCGCATGGACCAAAAGGACTCCATGCCGTTGCCGTGTGCAAAGGTGGTGACCGCCTTCAGGGGATCGGTGCCTTGCTGGATCAGATCGCCAGTGATGTTGCGGTCGCTGGGACGGATCTCATAGTCCTTCCCTTGGCGCAGCAGGACGGTGCCGACTTTGGTGTCGTGGGTGAATTGGCCAAAGCCCGAACTGATCGTGCAGTAGGAGATGGCCCCGACCTGCGACCCTGCAAGGCTGGTGGTCCTGCGGTCCAGGAAGTTCTGCGGGGTAGGTGCCAGTGATCCAGGGAAATACAGGCAATCGCAGCCATCATTGTTTGCGATCAATCGACGTGGCTGCGCTGCCAGGCGGGCGCGTTCCGTGCGCAAATCTTCCAGCGTGGCGATCTTTGCAGGCTGGGCAAAGAGTGGAAGTGCTGCGAGTGTGAGGAGCAATGGGATCTTCATGCGACCAGAGGCATACGCGGATCGTCAGCGATATCCTCCGCTGATCTCTATGGTCGCGTGGCGAATCAGGGCTGGGTGATCTGCCGCAAGAGATCAAAGAATCCCTTCTTGCGGGGGCTGGAGATGCCCCAGTTCACTGGGACGCTCTGGTAGCCTTGGTCAAAGCCTTCGTCCTTGAGTCGGTAGTCAAAGAATCCCCAGGAGACGTGCTGGGCTGTCGCAGCGATGAAGTTGTTATCGGGTTGGTCAAAGGCAAAGTGGTCGTCTTCGTTGACGACGATGGGAATGGAGCGTGCGCCGCGCGCGTTTTTCACCGTGGCGATGAAGCTGCGCATGGCATCTGGGGTTTTGACGCCGTTGCCGTGAATGAGGAGGAAATCAGCCGCAGCGACCACGTTAGGCGTGGGTACACCGCCTCCGCCAAAGGAGGTGCTCACGAGGAGGCGGTGCCCGTTGCGGGTGGCTGCTTTGACGCGGTTGATCATTTCATGCACGCGCTTGGGGCGGAGGATCTCGTGATCGTATCGAACATTTGCCTCGTTGTTGATTTCGATCAAAACGTTCCGCCACCCATGGTCCAGGACCCAGTTGGTGGCGTTGTCCACAGCGGCGATGACCGCCTGCTCGTCGGCGAGTCGCTGATCTTGACCAAAATAAAAGTAACCCAGGATGACGGCCATGCCCAGCTCATCGGCCTTCGTGATGATCTTTTCCATTCGGCGGATGTAGGCCTCTCTCAGAGTGCCATCGGGGTTGAAGGCATTGTTTTCCCAGGGCTGCGATTTTGAGTAGCCGTACGGGGAGCCGCCTTGGAAGTTGACCGTCACGGCCAATAGTCCGTGCTTTTTCCATTCTGGCATCGCGGCGATGAATTCATTGCAATTGCGCTCTGCATCCCAGGTCTTGGTGTCTGGATAGGCCCACTGTTTGACGGTTTCAAGATTGAGGTCGTCAAACGTGGCCTGCACCATGCGGGAATTCGGCAAAAGGCCCTCAATGCGGTGGCCCTGCCAAGTGCGACCCGCAAAGGTGGGTTGGCCGTTGATCTGAAAGTCATCTCCATCAATCGAGACGACAGTTTGGCCGCAGGCGGTGGATACAAGGAGGAGTGAGAAGACGGCGTGGCGGATCATGTATCTCCGCAGAACGTAGCCTCGCCTTAGATGCTTTCCACAGATCATTGACAGAGGTCGGGCGGGGATCGACTCATGACGCATGTCTCCAAAGCCTGATCCCGCCTCATTGCCCTGCAGTCCCCTGGATGAATCTTGCGGACTCCGCTACTTCCCACGGATGCTGGGTAAAATCCGACTCCACGCTGCTGGAAGACTATGGGATGAGTTGATCGCGAATCTGGGCAAAGGGCAGGACGGCTCTTGCTGCGAGTTCTTGCGTATCGACTACGCTGCTCTGACGGCCCGAGTGAGAGAGGGCGGCAGCGATGAGGAAATCTACGCTTGGTGTGTGGCAAACGGCCGGGACTTGAATGACACGGACAGGCTGGTCTGGAATGCCTTTGTGGCGAAATTGGGCTGGAAGGATCACATCTCCCCAATCCTGGAGAAGCGCAAGGCGGACAGCGGTCTGGAGGGGCGTGATGATATCGTGACGATGCCGCACTACATTGATGTGGACGAAGGGCGGTGTGAATAGCCCGCTGGAATCGAGATGGCCCTGTGACCACTGGAGGCCCTGAAAGAATGATCGGGCGCAACGGGAATTGGCTCCGATAGTCAAATGAACAATTGACGTTTTGAGGCGTTCCTGACACTATCGGCCCCAGTCCACCCATCCCAACTGTCATGAAACGCGTTTGCATTTCAATCTTTGTTGCCGTCTTCGCCCCTCTGATCGCCCAAGGCGCTGCGGGGATGTTTGACCAGTATGTGATCGTGAATACGGGTTCCAACACCTATTATGACATCGGCGCGGCCACTGGAAACCCTGACTTTGCGTCAGCAGACCTGGGCACTTTTACGAATGCAGACTCGCTCTCTCTCGGCGGTCAGGGGAAGAGCTATAAAACTAGCGGTAGCGGGACCGACGTGACAGGCATGCAACTCTACTACCGGATCTGGCAGGGCAGCCCGCTCGGGTCCTTCACCTCGCTTGGCTATGCCTTCCAGATCGACAACTATGGTGGCACGCCGGGCGATCAGCAGTGGGGCACGGACGTGGCGGGTTCCAATGGGTCCGCTTTCTACTCAGCGAATGTTCTGAGCGGCCTCGCCAACGGCGTGTATTCGCTGGAGGTTTATTCCCAGATCACGACCAACGGCGTTGACGCCGCGAACCCAATCAAGAATGACAACGGGGGTGCCAATTTCACCGCCACCTTCACCATTACGCCAGAGCCCTCCCGGGCGGTTCTCAGCCTTCTGGGGCTGGGCTTGATCTGTCTGCGCCGTCGGCGCGCCTAGATTTTTGTCAAACCATCGCTCTCAAGACGGGCCGCACCAGAAATGGTGCGGCCCTTTTTGATTGGGGCGGATCTGCTTTTCAGGTTGAGGCGGCTGGCGGGCTCAGCATGATGCCGCCGCATCCGCCGTTTTTTCCCTCCCCCACCATGCCACGCGATATCGTTTATTTTGACCTCGAAACCCGACGCACCGCCAATGACGTGGGTGGCTGGGGCAACAAGCATAAGATGGGGGTCTCCGTCGCAGTGACGTACAGCACCAAGTTGCAGGAATATCTGATTTACACGGAGGACGAGATTTCGGACCTGGTGCACCAGATGGTGCGGGCGGATTTGGTGGTGGGCTTCAATCACATCAGCTTTGACTACGAGGTGCTGCTGGGGCACACGGTCTTCGATTTTCGCGAGCAACTGCGCAGCCTGGACCTCTTGGTGGAGCTGGAACAAAAGCTGGGGCATCGTCTGAAGCTTGAGGCTGTCGCTGCGGCTACGCTGGGGACAGGTAAGACGGCGGACGGTCTGGAGGCCATCCGCTGGTGGCAGCAAGGGAAGATGGCGGAGATCGCCGAATACTGCTGCTACGACGTGAAGGTGACCAAGTGCATTCACGAGTACGGGGCCAAGCACGGCCATGTGAAGTATCACGACCGAAATGGGCGGGAACAGAGCGTTGCGGTGGAGTGGAGCATTGACTAGAATCTGCCGGCAGGGCCTAAGTTCCGGCCTTCTGGACCGTTTTCCCTTGTAACGCGCGCATGAAAAATCCCTCACTGTCTCTCATTACCTTTGGCCTCCTCGCCGCAGCAAGCGGCCCCGCCCGTGCGGTCGATTTCAAGAAGGATATCCAGCCGATCTTGGAAAAGAACTGCTACGAGTGCCACAGCGAGAAGACTGGGAAGCGCAAAGGCGGCTTTGTCTTTGACGATCTGGAGACTTTTAAACTGGACATTAACCCGAACGGCAACGCGCAGATCACCCCTGGGAAACCTGCGGAAAGCCACCTGTTTGAGGTCGTCTCCGATCCCAATCACGAGCGCCACATGCCGCCCGAGGGGCAACTCTCCGCAGGCGATGTGCAAAAGTTGCGGGACTGGATCATCGCGGGTGCCTCTTTTGACAAAGCCGCAGCCCCCAGCGCCCTTCCGGCACGGAAGGAACTGCCGCCAATCATGTCTTGGACGAACAGCGAAGGGAAAACCATTCGTGCAGGCTTCGTCCGGCTCGACGGAGAAAACGTGGTGCTGCGCATGCCCGCGAACGGCCAAGAGGTCCCGTATCCGCTGGAGAAACTCAACGCCGAGAGCCAGCAGCAAGCCCGTGAAGCGGGTGCCCCTTAGCCGCGCCCGCCTTTTGGCTTGGGGGATGGCTTCTGCTTCGGTGGGCGTCCACGGCGTGTGATACCCTTGGCGTAGAGGCTACGGTAGGGCATTTCAACCTGCCCTGCCTTGATCGCTGCCATCACTTCTGCGGCCTCTCGCTTTAGCGTCTTGGCGCGCTTCTTCATGGCAGCTTTGTGGCTTTGAGGATTTGGCTTCTTCCCAATTTCAACCCCCATCCAGCGCAGATGGGAGTGAAAACTCCTGAGGTTGAAGTGGACTCCGTACTTTTTGTGCAGCATGGCCCTGACCTCGTCTTTCGGCCACAGTTTGCCAGTCGGGACGCCTTTGTCTGTTAGCTTACTTTTTAGCCACTTGATGTGTTTAAACTCAAGCTTGTGGAGCGCCCCCCGCACTTTCCGTTTTGTGGTCCGATTGATGATCGCCGCAATGCCCTGTCGAGTCACGCCATACTCCCCGGCTAGCTTCGTCATCTTCTCCCCCTCAGCATGACGGCGTATCACATCTGCCCGGTGTTGGGGGGTGAGTTTAAACCTGCGCCCTGGTGCCGTTTTACCAGCGGGAGGGGGCTGTTTCACCCGTCGCAGGTTGGATTCAATGCCCAATTTGACTTGAACGCGGCGCACTTGAACCCGTGTCAGGACTTGCCGCCCTGCCAGCGCCGCTTGGGACATGGCCGCCACTGTGCCCCGCGCTAACCCAAACTCCTGCGCCAGTGCAGACGCCCCTTCCCCTTGATGATGTCTGCGGACGATTTCTTCATGCTGTGCGGGGGTGATCTTCCTCCGGCCATCAATCTTTTTCATTGTGACGATTGAAGCACACTGCACGGTGCATTCAACTCGGGCGGTCAGCACCATGCGTGCTATTTTGACACCTGCTGGTAAAGGTCATGCACCTTGTTGGCGATGCGGTCTTCGACACTTTCTGCCCAACCTGCGGCGGCTTCATAACCCCCTTCTTTCAGGACGCGCAGGCTGGGCACATAACCGGTGTAATCGTTGGAATAGCCTGCCACCCAGATGCCTGCCGCACCGGCGAATTCGCGCTTGAAGCGCAGGGAGTAGTCCACGACGACCTCGCTGCCGAGCGTGATCAAGGTCAGGTCGTTGCCAATTTTGATGACCTGCACAGGATAGTCATGATCTTCTTTGCCGGGTTTGGCGTAGCTGAGTTTGATCTCCTCATACGCAGCGCGGATGGGGCCTGCGACAGGGCGCGGATTGACCGTGAGCGCCATTTCGACCGCATTGGAAAGGGAGCGACCATGCTGCATGGCTAACTCCAGATCCGTGATGCCTGGGACGACATCGCTGCGGCGCGGATAGGGATTTTGGTCTGCCCCACATCCCATCAGAAAGAGGGCTGTGAATCCCGGGCGATGCTCTTGAAGGAACTGCTGGGCATAGCCCGCATAGTCCCCGCAGAAGTTGTAAAAGCCCAGGCTGGTATTGTGGCAGGCATAGCCAAACAGCGTCGCCCGCAGACTGCCATCGGGTGCCTCAATGCGCAATGCGGGCACTTCGTGATCGACGGGGCCATCGGGGTTCGGTGCCTTGTTGGCGTTGGGATGATCAGGTGGCAGGCTGTAGTCACGCCGACGATTCATGGCAAAGCCACAGCGGGCCTTGTTCCATGTGATGCGCGCTGGCTGCATGTCCGCCAGGGCTTTCCCGATCGTTGCAACGATGTCGTTTTGAAGCTGCTGGGTGTAGTCCCACGAGTCGCGGGCCTTGGGGTTTTCCTTGTCTGCTTCCGTCAAAGGCGTGGTGCGTAGGGATGGGCCGCTGTGGGTGTGGGAGGCATTCATCACCAGATTGGCTGGCGGGATTTGGTATTCTTTTTCCACCCGCTCTGCCACGGCATGCCGCATCAACTGGGGGACGCCGATCAGGTCAAGCGTGACGAAGACCAGTCGATTGCCTTGCTCATCCTGGAGCGCCAATACCTTGGCGAAAAGGTCCTGAACCTTACCCTCGGCGGGTTTTTTCCGGGCGGCATAACCCGCCATGAAGAGCATCTTTTGTGGCGTTACCTTGGCCGTAGCAACACCGACCTTCCAGGTGGCGGGCACATGCGGAGCGATGGATTTGGGCGGTGCCGGAGGCGAAAGAGGCGTGGCCCCTGGAGGCGCAGCAAACGTCAGCGAGGCAAACAGTAGGGCGAAGGTGAGGGTGCGGACTGGCATGGGGAAACTACGCTGCTCGCCCGCAGGATTGTGCAAGGCGCCTCAGCGCGATGAAGGGCGCGGGGATCAGGCCTTTCCCAAATAAGTAGGAATGGCGGGTGAACTGCGTTTAGGCTGCAAGATCATGAACTCTCCCACACTCACTTGTGCGATTACGGGCAGTAGCGTCCCTGCTGGACATTGCGTTCCATGTTCCGCGCTGCGTCCATCGCTCTTTCAGTTCATTCACAAACTGCACCCACAGCTCACAGAGGCTGATTACATCTCCGCAGAGGAGTTGGCGGGCTTTAAGGCCAGTTACGTTGAAGATGCGTTAAGCGAGGAATTGGGCGAGATCACGGACCTTGAGCGTGATGTCATTGAGAGCCTGCGGGAGCACGAACTCGTCTCCACAATCCCCGCAGACCGCGCCGATGATTCCAGCCGAACCTTGGGCGAACGCTTGGCCGACCACATCGCAGAATTTGGCGGTAGCTGGGCATTTATCCTCAGCTTTGTTGCCTTTTTGGTGCTGTGGTTGGTGGGCAATACGATCATCTTCACCACGCAGCCACCAGATCCCTATCCGTTCATCTTTTTGAATCTGATCCTCTCCTGCGTTGCTGCGATCCAGGCACCCGTTATCATGATGAGCCAGAACCGTCAGGAGTCCAGAGATAGGCTCCGTGCAGAGCAGGATTATAAGGTGAATCTGAAGGCGGAGCTAGAGATCCGGCACCTGCATGAGAAGGTGGACCATCTGCTTCATCATCACGCTCAGCGGTTGCTAGAGATCCAGCAAATCCAAACCGATATGCTGCGTCAATTGGTCGCCGTGACAGACTCGACTCCGCGCACTAGGCCCTGATTTTCCAGGAGGCCACGCACATATTTGCCCAGCATGTCAAACTCCACATTGATTCGCTGACCTGGCTTGCGGGTCGGCAGGTGAGTCATCTCACAGGTGTGCGGGATGATCCAGCAGGTGACGCTTTTTTCGGTCACCTCTGCTGCTGTCAAGGAGATGCCGTCCAGACAGATCGATCCCTTTGGCAGTACCTGCGCGCGCCATTCGGTGGGGAGTTCCACCTCCAGTCGGTGGTCTTGGCCCTTTGCGGACCAGTCCAAAATGCGTGCGGTCGTATCGACATGCCCTTGCACAAAATGCCCGCCAAATCGTGCGCCCATGGTCATGGCGCGCTCCATGTTCACGATATCGCCTGGGGCTTGATCCCCCAGATTCGTCACCTTCAATGTCTGCGCCAGCAGATCAAAGGAGAGCGTCTCTGCCGCAGCATCGATCGCCGCCACGGTGAGGCAGCAACCGTTAATCGCGATGCTTTCCCCCATCTGGGCCTCCGCAGTGAGCATCGGCGTGTGCAGAGTCAGGCGCGCGCTGTCCCCATTCCTTTGGAGGGCGACTACGGTGCCGGTGGTTTCAATGAGTCCCGTAAACATGAGGCATCAATGATGCATCAGCGGACTGTGCAAAACAAGCAGCATTAGGATCGCGATGACCGTCGGGATCAGTGCACCTAGCAGCAGCAATCCTGGCGCGACGCCCCCCTTGAAGTGCCGCCCCAAGATGGCCTGCCCGGCGGGGTTCGGCGCGTTGGCGATGATCGTCAGCCCACCTCCGGCGACAGCGCCTGCGACGACGGCATACTTGGCAAAGTCACTCAGCCCAGGTGCCTGCGCGGCGAGGAAGGTGATCGCGGCATTGTCATTAAAGGCCGTTAGCGTCGCGGAACCAAGCAGCAGACTCCACTCAGGCACACCACTTGTCAGTAGTGGCTCGATCCACCAGCCCTGGCATCCACCGTGGATAACCAGCGATCCCAGGAAGAAGCCCACCAAGATCGGCGACCGCAGCAGCACGGCGTTTTGGTGATGGCCGGTGGCTTGCACAAAGGCCAGGAAGAAGAGAAAGCCGCCGACAAAAAGTGCGGGGTAGTGGTTCGTCATCACCGTCCAGCCAAGGAGCATCAGATGAAATAGAGTCACCGCCACAGGGATCGGGTCCTCACGTTCTGCCCAGCGCGGTGCCTTGCCAGAGCGCTCTGGATGCGCCTGATCTTCGAGATGGGTCAGCTCTTTGCGGAAGAAGAGGAAATAGAGCGCGTTGCTGGCGATGATCGCGCAGACGCACTTCCAGCCGAGATTGGTCATGACGATCACAGTGTCCCAATCCCAGCGCCCCGCGACCATGAGGATCGGTGGCGCGGCGAAGTGGGTCAGCGTGCCGCCGATGGAGATGTTTACAAACAGCAGTCCCAACGTCCCGTAGGCGAGCCCCCTGCTGGGGCGCAGCACGTAAATCTTGCGACTCAGAATCAGGGCCGCGATCGTCATCGCTGCAGGCTCGGTAATGAAGGAGCCCAACACTGGTGCCAGAGTCAGCACCGCCAGCCACCAGGCACCGATGGTATCGCCAAAAATCTTGGCCACCACGGCGAGCCCATTTTCCGCAAAGCGCACCACAGGGCGGGAGGCAGCGATGGCCATGATCACGACGACGAACATGGGTTCAGTGAAATTCACATCGTGCCCCAGGTAGAGTTTTACGTCCTCCCAGCTATGGAACCAGATTCCAGCGCCCACCAGTGCCAGTGCCCAGATGCCAAAAATCGCCTCCACCTCACCCAAAAAGTGCAGCACTGTTGCGGAGAAGGACACATCATCCTCTGCGTCGTCCTGGGGCTTGTCTGCTGCCGTGCGTTGCTCCCGCTGGATCCGCTCGGCGTGTTTCTCCTCGATTTTATGCGCCCATCTGTTGAAAAATCCGGCCACAAAGGTGTGCAGCACTGCCAGGACGAAGATGACAGTCGCCGCTACGTTGAAGGGATCGTGCGCAGCGCGTGATCGGATGGTTTCCCACACACCCTGTGTTGGATTTTTTTCATACACCTCGAGCGGAACCGGGAAGTGAGAGAGCTGCGGATGTCCATCAAAGGCAGGTGTGGCGTCCAGGGATGCCGCCAGCCCTGTCCCCAAGCTGCCCAATGCGAGGATGGCGATTACGACCAGCGGAATCCATCCCTGGCGATTGGTCAGTGGGCGATCAGTCATCTGCTTCCTTACGTAGCGAGGGCCTCCTGCGGACGCAACCCGCAAAGCCAGCCAAATGCTAGGCCGCACGAGATTCCTGCGGCGGTGCCTCACCAAACTTCCTGCCATGATACGTCAGTGCAAACAGGGAAAAAACCGCCGCAGTGACGCCCGCCAGGACCCACCAAAAAAGCGGCCAGTCTGCCTGATCCCCGATGTGTGCTTGCGCGAACCACCAGCCGCTGCCCAGGTAGCCAGAAAGGTTGCCCACACCAGCTGTCAGCAGCGTCAGCAGCGCCTGTGCACGCACCCGCCACTTGGGATCGATGCGGTCTTCCAGGTAAATCTGTGTCGTGATGAAATACAGCGTGTAGGCGAGCCCATGGAGGATGATGCCGACGATCACCCAGGCTTTGGTGTCTTGTGCAAAACAAATATACCGCAGCACCCCAAAGGCGATCCCTGAGAGGAAGATCCATTTCAAACGAAACCGCGCGATTAAGCCCGCCATGCCCAGCATCACCAGCACCTCCGTGATTTGACCCAGTGACATCACCGCCGATGCCGCATGCACGCCCAGTGCACGCAGATGCTGAACGCAGTAAGGGTAAAAGGCTGCCAAGGGGGCGCTGTAGAGGGCTGCCGTGATGAACACCATCCGGTGGTCCCGATTCTTGAGCAGCGCCAAGGCATCCAGCCCCAGGACTTGGACCCAAGTGCGATGTTGCTTTGCATCTGCAGGTGCACTCGCAGGCATCCACCAACTAAAAGCCGCCACCACCAGCCAAAAACAGGCGGCACCTTGGCCGCTGCGCACGGAATCATCCGCGCTGAGGGCGTAGCTCACGACGACCGCACCTGCTACCCAGCCAAGCGTGGCGAAGGCACGGACGGGGCCGAATTGCCTCCCCGGCTCCTTGAGTTGGGAAAGGACAATGGCGGTGCAAATCCCCCACGTCGGCGCAAAAAGGAGTGAGACCAGCATCGCAGCCGTCAGCACCCAAGCATCCCCCCAGCGACCCTCAATGGCCGCACAGATGAACCACAACGCCGCAGATGTGCCCAGGCTGGTGGCGGTCAATACCCGCGTCGGCGGCACTTTTTGATCTGCGATGGCCCCGACGATGAGCGGGGAAAGAAACGCTGCCACTCCACTACAGGCCAGCACCCAAGACAGCAGGTGCCCGTAACCATAAGCCTTTAGCACATTCCCCAATGGCACGAACCACATCCCCATCGGCATTGCGACAAGGAAAAAAAACGCCGCCAAAACAGGGCGGCTGGTGCGATGAAGGGCTGGCGAAGACAAGCATCCCCACAGAGCGCCATGGCAGATGGAAATCAAGTGCCGGTCGGAACGCTGGCGCGTACCGCTTTCCTTGGGCGAAATCGGAGCGGAATTCGCCAGAATTCCGACCTGTGGTGGCGACACAGACGATTTTGGTGCCGGATTTAGGCGGGCGCGTCTGTCGATCTCACCTTTCCCGAAACATCCCTTTCCTGTCTTGATGATCTTTGTTACATTTTCAGCGAATGTCTGAAAATACATCTACCGACGCCGTCGCGCCCTCCGCTGCCTTGCCCGCAGATGATGTGGCCGCCATTGATGAGTTGAGAGCAGCCTATCAGAGGCTGGCCGATGAACTGGGAAAAGTGATCGTCGGGCAGCAACAGGTGATCGAGCAGCTCTGCATCTGTCTCTTTGCCCGCGGTCACGCCCTGCTCATGGGCGTGCCGGGTCTGGCGAAGACTTTGCTCATCAGCCGCCTCGCTGAAACGATGTCGCTGAATTTCAGCCGCATCCAATTTACGCCGGACCTGATGCCGATGGACATCACCGGCACGGACATTCTGCAGGATCAGGGGGCAGGGAAGCGCTCCTTTGAGTTCGCCAAAGGTCCAGTGTTTGCCAACATTGTGCTGGCAGATGAAATCAACCGTGCCCCCGCCAAGACCCAGGCCGCCATGCTTGAGGCCATGCAGGAGCACCGCGTGACGGTCGCGGGTCGCACTTACACGCTAGATTCGCCTTTCTTTGTGCTGGCCACGCAGAACCCGATCGAACAGGAGGGCACCTATCCGCTGCCGGAGGCGCAACTTGACCGCTTCATGTTCATGATCGGCGTGGATTACCCCAGCCGTGATGAGGAGATCGCCATCGCTCGCACGACGACGGGGGCGGCTCTGCCGGAGTTGAATCACATCCTGAATGGAGAAAAAGTCCTGGCCTTCCAGGCCCTGGTCCGCCGGGTGCCGGTGCCGGATCACATTTACGCCTTTGCCGTCGATCTCGTTCGTCGCACCCGCCCGAATTCCACCGATGCACCAGCGTGGCTGAAGCCCCTGGTTGGCTGGGGTGCGGGGCCGCGTGCCGTTCAGTATCTGATTCTGGGGGCCAAAGCTCGCGCAGCCTTGCTGGGTAGTTACATGGTCCGCCTGGAAGACATCGCTGCCGTCGCAGAACCTGTGCTGCGCCATCGCGTGATGACCACCTTCACTGCGGAGTCCGAGGGCGTGACGAGCCTGGAAGTGGCGAAGCGTCTGGTGGATGAATTGCGGAAGGAGGGCTGAAGCCTGCCATGCCCGAAAGCACACCCAACACCCTGTTAGAACCAGCCGTCCTGAGCCGACTGCTGGCGCTGCCGCTCAATGCGCGGCAGGCGATGCTGGGCAATGTTTCCGGGAGGCATCGCAGTCCGGTGCGGGGTTCCTCGATCGAGTTTGCCCAGTATCGAAAGTATGTGCCCGGTGATGATACGCGTCGGCTTGACTGGCGCACCTGGGGCCGGACAGATCGTTTTTACATCAAGGAATTCGAAGCCGATACCAACCTCCGCTTAGCCCTGATCGTCGATGCCAGTGGTTCGATGGGCTACGGCGCGCCGAATGGCGGAATGGCGCGCATGGAGTTTGCACGGAAGCTTGCGGGCACGCTCGGCTATCTGGCCGCGCAGCAGGGCGATGCGGTGGGTGTGTGGGGCGTGGGCGCGGATCATCGCAAAAAGATTCCCGTCAAACGAGGTGCCGCTCATTTGCGACTGGTGCTGGATCAGCTCAGCCAACTGGAAGCCAAGGGCGAGACGACGCTCCTACAATCCCTGCACGAGGCGGCGGAGCAGATCTCCCAACGGGCACTTGTGGTGGTGGTCTCAGATTTTTTTGTCCAACCGGCGGAGCTCAAAGGCGCGCTGCAACACCTGCGCTTCCGCAAGCACGACATCGCGCTCTTCCATTTGCTCGACCCGATTGAACTCGACTTTAACTTTGATCGTCCCGCCCGTTTTGAAGACATGGAAGGCGGCGAGACCATCCTAGCCGACCCGTCTTTGATTGCGCCTCGCTACAAAGAAGTGGTGCGTCAATACCTAACCCAGATGGATGAGGTCATCCGTACCACCGGTGCCGATTACCATCGTGCCATGCTCAGCGATAGCTACGAGGACATTCTCGCGCGCTTCCTGCTCTCGCGCTTGCAGAAGAAGGGAGGGCGGAAGTGATGCTGAAGCAGATCATGTCGGCTGACGATACCTCCTCGCATTTGGCCACTTCGATGGGGGCGAGGATTGGTGATGTCTTCGGCATCGTTCTCCTGGCGTCGAAGATAGCCATTTCTGCTAACGTGGCAGCGACGCTCAAAGCCTATCCCGAGTCGTTTTGGCCGGACGCGGTGAGAATGTGCCTCTTGGGAGTGGGGTTGAGCCTCTGTTTAGCCCGCCTGCGGGAACTTTGGCGGAGAGGCAGAACCGTTTTTCCGGAGTTGCTTTTGGTGATGGTTGGCACCCAGTTGATTGTTGGTTTGCTCAATATTTGGCAAAGTCCCGATGGGTTCGCTGGGCGGCCCACAGTCTTGCTGTTGCTGGCCATCCTCTTGGGCGCGGCTGTAGTTTGGGAAACACAGAAGCGCTCCATCTCGCTGAACTTTCCCCAACCCAATCCATCTGGTGGGGCGGATGTGACTGCCCCCGCCCACAAATAATGACCATGAGCGCCAACCACTCTGTTACCTTCCTCTGCGATTCCTTGAAACTTTCCTGCGTGCAGGGTTTCTCACTCCACAAAGGTGAAGATACTCACCTCCATGCAGCGTGGACTGCTGAGGCGATCTGCCGAGCACGCGAGTTGGACGACGGCACCGTAAAAGGTCTCACGTTGGAGGAATTCCGCACCCAGCTAGGGCTGCTTACTGCTTTTTGAATATGCTGTCGCTACCCCGCAAATCATCATGTTTTGTGAAACGTCCTCAAAATCAAGGCTGCGCGTGAAAATAGACGGCGGCGAGACGCACGCCGCTCCGTCTTGCAGCGACTAAATGGCCCCGCCCCACTCCCGCACTGACCACTTTTCACTGATTACTCCTCCCCAATCTCCCCCTTGAGCTTCCTCCAGCCCATCCTCCTCTTCGCGCTGCCTCTGGCGCTGCTGCCGGTGATCATTCACTTGATTCACATGCATCGGCGTCGCGTGGTGAAGTGGGCGGCGATGATGTTCTTGCTGGCGGCGCAGCGGATGAATAAGGGCCTTTCCCGATTGCGGCAGATCCTCATCCTCACGGCCCGTGTGCTGGCGGTGGCGGCGATGATTTTTGTCATCACGCGACCGCTGGCTGGCGGCTTGCTGGGCCTGACGGGGGGCGCGCCGGACTCGGTAATCATTTTGTTGGATCGCAGCGCTTCCATGGAGCAGCAAAATTTGGCGACGGGCGTGAGCAAGCGGTTGGCCGGACTGCGCAATCTGACGGCGGCGATCAAGGATGCGTATGGCACGCGGTCACGCCTGGTCTTGATCGATAGCGCCACGTTGAAACCGGAAGCATTTGAAAAAGCAGACGCGCTGCTGGATCTGCCGCAGTCTGCCGCCACCGATACGGCTGCGGATGTGCCGACGCTCTTGCAGGCGGGCATGGACTATATCACGGCGAACCAGACCGGGCGCACGGATGTGTGGGTGGTCAGCGATTTGCGACAGACCGATTGGGACTCTGCAGGTGGGCGCTGGGAGGCGCTGCGCAGCGGGTTTGCTGCGTTGCCTGGCGTTCGCTTTCAGGTACTGGGCTATCCCGAAGTCGCGGCGGCAAATGTCGCTATCCAAGTGGAGCGTGTGGTCCGGCGTGAGACGGCGGACAAGGCGGAACTGCTGCTGGACGTCCGAATCACTCGGCAGGGCGATGACCTCCAGCCCTTGCCGCTGGACCTGCGTGTCGTGGTCAATGGGATTGGCAGTAGCCTGAAGGTGGAGATGAAAGACGCGCAAATGATGCTGCAGGCGCAGGCGATCCCGATTGATAAGAAGCTGAAGCGCGGTTGGGGGAGTGTGGAGTTGCCCGCTGATACCAGTCCCGCAGACAATGTCAGTCATTTTGTCTTTGATGAGCCGCCAGTGCTGAAGAGCGTGATCATCTCGGATCAACCGGAGGTGGCGCAGCCATTGGCGGCGGCATTGCAGGCTGCGATGGATCCCGCGCGCAAGTATGCTGCCAGCGTCCTTCCATCAATGCGGGCGGCAGAAGTTCCGTGGGTGGAGACGGGCTTGCTGGTCTGGCAGGCGGCTTTGCCCAAGGCGGATGATGTGGTGGCCCAGCAATTGATCGATCAGGTGAAGGCGGGCCGTCGCGTGCTCTTCCTACCACCGGAGGTGGCCGGGGGCGACTCGCTGCTGGGCCTGCAGTGGGGCGACTGGAAAAATGCGGCTTCAGAAAAAACTGCCAGCCCAGAGTGGTGGCGCAACGATGCGGGACCACTGGCCAATACTCGCGCAGGCGTGGCTTTGCCTGTGGGCGAACTTGAGGTGAGTCGCTGGCGAGAGATCACGGGCGATGCCGTCCCATTGGCTAGGCTCGCAGAAAACGCACCTCTGCTGCTGCGTGCTGCGGGGGAGGATCTTGGCGCGGCGTATTTTCTCACGACCTTGCCCAGCCCTGGATCGTCGAGCCTTGCCCGCGATGGCGTGGTGATGTTCGCGCTGTTGCATCGCCTCTTGAATGACGGTGCCCTCGGTCTAGGCCAGGCCCAGCAGCGCATCGCTGGCCTCAAATCACTCGGGGCTGATCCAGCGGTTTGGACGCGGTTGGATCGCGAGACGATGGCAGACGCAGTCGCAGAGCGTGCGCTCAGCTCTGGCGTGTATGAGAAGCCTTCAGCGGATGGGAAGCGTGGCAAGGAGGTGCTGGTGGCGTTGAATCGCCCGCTCAACGAAGACGCCGCTCCCGTGCTTTCGCGGGCGGCGGTGGATGAGCTCTTCACCGGGTTGGACTATCGTTATCTGGAGGACAACCTGGAACAGGGGCGCAGTCTGACGAGTGAGATTTGGCGCACGTTCCTGATGGTCATGGCCTGCGCGATGGTGCTAGAGGCGCTGCTTTGTATCCCCGCAAGGCGTGCCCCTGCGCCGGAAGGTTTTTCTCCAGCCGTGCCTGGGTCATGAGCACCTTGAACAATTCGACTCCAGACTGATCACCCATTTTTCAAATGACTCCCGCTGAGCAAACACTCGTCTTCACCCACACGCCGTTTTCAATGACGGTCTCGATGGTGTTTGTGCTGTTTGTCGCGGTGCTGGCCTTCATCGGTTGGCAGCGCAGTGGCTATCGTGCGGCAATCGGTTGGCTGGAGTTTTTGCGCGTGCTCATCTGTGCAGGCATCGCCATCACTCTGAATCAGCCGGAGTGGAAGGAGACCTTTAAGCCCGATAGCAAGCCTGTCCTAGCAGTGTTGCATGATGTCTCTCGCAGCATGGACACTCGAGATGTGGTCGATGCGACGGCACCAAACGCTGCTGGGCGTTCGCGCAAAGATGCTGTGGCGCCGCTGGTGAAACCCGAGCTCTGGCAGCCTCTGCAAAATCGCATGGCCGTGGTGATCGAGGCCTTTTCATCCGCAGACCAGCCGCCGGAAGAAGGCACCGATATCAATGCCGCCCTGCTGGACCTGATCCAAAATCAGCCTCGGCTGTCTGCCGTAGTTTTGTTGAGCGATGGGGATCGCAACACGGGGGACTCCCCAGCGTTGGCAGCGACTCGACTGCGCATGAAGGGAGTGCCGGTGTTTGCGGTTCCGACGGGATCGGAGACGCGACTTCCCGATGTGGAACTGGTCAGCTTTGATGTGCCGACCTTTGCGGTGGCGGGCAAACCCCTGCGGGTGCCCTTTGCGATTGATAGCTTCTTACCGCGCGATGAGGTCGTGACGCTGAAGATGGAGACTTCCGCCGGAGAGATCATCACCCAGGAGGCGACGCTGCCTGCCATGAGTCGCCTGCAAGATGTCATCGTCTGGAAGCCCGTTGAACCAGGGCAGGTGCGCTTAACATTGACCGTGCCCACGACAGGTGGCGAACGCAATAGCGACAACAACCGTATCGAGGCACCCCTAGACGTTCGCAAAGAACAGCTGCGGGTGCTGGTGGTGGAGAGTTACCCCCGCTGGGAGTACCGCTATCTGCGCAATGCGCTGGAGCGCGATCCTGGTGTCGAGGTCAATACCATCGTCTTCCACCCCGATCTGGGGAAACCAGGTGCCGGGCGCGGTTATCTGCCAGCTTTCCCGAAGGATGAGGATCTGACGCGCTACGACGTCATCTTTCTCGGCGATGTCGGGGTGGAAAAAAATCAACTCACGCTGGAGCAATGCACCGCCATCCAAAAGCTCGTGCGCGATCAGGCCAGCGGTTTGGTTTTTCTCCCTGGGCTGCGTGGATTTCAGATGAGCCTGCTGCAGACGCCACTGAGCGAGTTGCTACCCGTCGTGGTCGATGAGGCACAGCCACGCGGATGGGGCACCGTGCAGCCAGGGCGCTTTGTGCTGACCGAGGCAGGGACGCGGTCGCTGCTGACAAAGCTAGAGGATACGGATGAGGCCAGCGCGCGTGTTTGGTCCACCCTGCCCGGGTTTCAGTGGTATGCGCCAGCGCTGCGCGCAAAAGCAGGCACCGAGGTTCTGGCCACCCATGGCACAGAGACAAATCGCTTTGGCCGTGTGCCGCTGATCGTCACCAAGACTTTCGGTGCCGGGAAGATCCTCTACATGGGCGCAGACGGTGCCTGGCGCTGGCGTCGTGGCGTGGAGGACAAATACCACTATCGCTTCTGGGGGCAGGTCGCCCGCTGGATGGCCTATCAGCGGAACATGGCGCAGGGGGATAAGATGCGCCTTTTCTACGCGCCTGATCGCCCCCGCACTGGCGGAACTTTGACGCTCAATGCCAACGTCATGAGCCTTTCTGGCGAGCCCCTGCGCGACGGTGCGGTGATCGCCCAACTCGTCTCTGCGTCGGGGAAAACCGCTAGCGTCCGCCTCCTGCCCGCTGGGGAGGAAGCCTGGGGTCTCTTCAACGGTACCTTCACCCCGCAAGAGCCCGGCGACTACCGCGTGCGCCTGACCTGCGCCGAGGCTGGCACTGCGTTAGAAACCACCATCTCCGTCCAAGGCACCACCAAAGAACGTCGCGGCCAACCCGCTCGCCCAGAAGTCTTGCGCGAGATCGCCCAACTCACCAAGGGCCAAGTCCTAGAGACTCTTGATCCCCAACAAATCTTCCAAGCCATCGCCAAACTCCCCGAACCAGATCTGATCGAGCGCCGACTGCAACTCTGGGCCCATCCGCTCTGGGCAGGTGTGCTGGTGCTGATGATGGGTGTGTTCTGGGTGGGGCGAAAAATGGCCGGGGTGTTTTGATGGGCGCGGCGCATGGCTACGGGCATATTTCTTCGCTCGTCTGACAAGGTCAGCAGCTATTCGCGCCCGTGATACCTCACCAATTTCCTGTAGCCACGAAAGGCTCTGTTCTGGTAATATCAGGGTCGCCATGAAAACATCGTTGCGTCCCCGTCGTCGGTCCGCGTGCCTCGTGCGCGGTTTCACCTTGATCGAATTGTTGGTGGTGGTGGGCATCATTGCCCTCTTGGCCGGGGTGGCTATCCCGGTGACAACTGCGGTCATCCGCAAAGGACACGAAACCAGCACCCGTGCGCTGGTGATGGGTGTGAACACTGCTGTCGCCAACTACGAGGCGGACTACAATCGATTGCCGACACCTGCCCCGGGGGACGAAGATCCGGTAAAGACGGATGATTCAACGGACCTGACGTCTGTCCTCCTCGGGCAGAATGTCGCTAACCTAAATCCCAAGGGAGTGCGATATCTGACCGCAAATCTTGCGAATAAGAGTGGCCGTGCTGGGTTGGTCGCACGTGGTGGTGCCTGGGCATTGATGGATGACTGGGGTCACCCGTTCTGCGTGCTCATGGATACCGACTACGATCAGTTGCTTGCTAACCCTGACGCCCAGAATTTGGATCAAGCGATCGCTGAGGCTGCGTCCCCAGATATTCCAGCATCGGTGGCCGTTTTCAGCCCCGGCTACGATGGTGATGCCTTCACTCGCGACGACATCACATCTTGGCGACGCTGAGAGACGTGGCCAAAATGCACGGTCTTGCTGACGATGCGTCCGTTCGCAAGGCGGGTCGGAGCGGCAGGCGTCTCGCTGCCGTTTTTCTCCACCCGCGAAGCGATAATTGTCATCGAATCTCTACCAGTTTTTGTCCTGACTGGAACGCCTGTTCGATCATGGGGAGCAAGGGTTCCAGTGACGCTAGCAAAGCGGCTGTCCGGCAATTCCCGATTCGCAGCCAGAGCAGGGAACCCGTATCGTTTTCTCTTGATGCCAGGAGAGCGAAGTCCTCATCCTTGCTAACGACGATCTGGCCTTCTGCAGATGCTTGATCCCATATTTTTCGGTCGAGCGTTTGGCCCCATCCGACATCTAGGACATGAACGGCGTCATGCCCCTTCGAGGACAACCACCTCGCCAAAGCAACAGGCAATTGGTTGTCCACCAGAAACCTCATCACGCGGCAACTGCGAGGACGGTGTGGTCAAGCTGACGAGCTGCATACGTCAGGGCAGCAGTGATGTCATCAGGCTCTAAGAAGGCATAGTCGGCGAGAATTTCCTCCCGCGAAGCGCCCGCTGCGATGAGGTCGAGTATGTCGCTTACCCGCAGGCGATAACCCCGAATGCAGGGCCTTCCGCCACACACGCCGGGTTCCATTGTGATTCTGTCGAGGAGACTCATCGGGTGTCAGTATGGAGCTAGTTCCCAGATTGTTCAACCGGCAGTTAAGATGGCTAGTCGGATTCGGCAGCTGGAGCGCCTTCCTTCAATCACGGTGGGGTGCACCGCCAATTGCCTAGCGTGTCTTGATGGCGAAATCCAGTCGAAAGGATTCCTGAATTCCGCTGTTTAATGCCAATGCGTAGCGTCCCTTTTCTCTTCGTTTTTCTCACGACGGCGGCCGCCGCTCTCTCGCAAGATCTGGTGCCTGACGTGCAGGCCCTGCGGGTGGACGGTCTTCAGTCTGATTTCCCCGCGATGGCAGTTGATGCCAGCGGGGTGCCTCACGTCGCTTTTGTGCAGTGGGATACAGCGCAGGATTCGTTGCATCTCGCGAGGTTGAATGGTGGCGCTTTGGTGGATATGCTGACAATCGGACAGCCGGGGATCATTCATCAGCCTGCGTTAGCGACCGATGGCAGTGGCGCGCTGCATGTGGTGTGGTCGCAGGTGAACGACAAGGATCTGATGGAGCTGAAGAGCGCGGTTGTGAGGAATGGTGCGCTTGAAGGAGACGTGACGACGCTGGCGAATTCTCCAAACGGTGGCAATGCGTTTGCCAAAGCGACGACAGATTCTACTGGAAATGTTTGGGTAGTCTGGCAGGCGATGCGCGGTGGGTTGGCGGATGTCTTTTGCCGGGTTTATGAGGTGAAAAAACAGGCCTGGTCCGCAGAGGTGCATGTGACAAGAGATGCAGGCGGTGACTGGGAACCATGCGTGGCCTTGGACGGCAAAGATGGGGCTTGGATCTGCTATGATTCGTCGCGCGGCAATGAGTTCAATATCTACGCAACCCATGTCGATGCGGCTCTGGCGGTGGGCGAGACAAAGACGCTGATCGCCACAAGTCGATACGAGGGTCGTGTGAGTGCCATCATGGCGCAGGATGGTAAGGGTATCTGGTTCGCCTGCGAACGTGGCAATGAGCAGTGGGGGCTCGATATGCGGGCGCATGGGGGCTTCCAGGGACTGAACGGTCGCAAAAATTTGGTGGTCGCCTACTGGGATTTGGAGAGCGGCAAAGTCGAGGAGTTGCCTGGGCCGGACGGCCTTTTCGCAGATCTGCCAGGACCGAAGGCGCTGGAAGGGGTTCCCCCACGGGGTAACAACGCCAAGGCCAAAGCCAAGGCGGCGCAGCGGGCGAAGGCACAGGCTGCGGCGTTGAAGGCCAAGGGCAAGCCTGCTCCGAATGAGATCGGCGCGTTGAACCTGCCGCATCTGATGCTCGATGCCAAGGGTCGTCCGTGGATGACGGTGCGCTACTTCAAGAACTACTGCTGGCGCGTGGCGGTGCTGCGTTACGATGCGGCGATGAAGCAGTGGACGGCACCCAGCGCGCTGCCATCTAGCGTTTATACGCAGGATCGCCAGACGACGCATGCTCTTGGAAAAGATGGCAATCTCTGGATTGCCTGGCCGAGTGATCTGCGGACCTCAAAGCTGCAACTGACGACCGGTATCCAATTGGCCAAGATGGCCACGGATCTGGATCTGCCCTTGGTATCGGCGCCCACCGTCGCCCCGCGTGAGCCCTTTCCCGCCTACATAAATACAACGACCCCAGAGCGTGCCCGTGACGAACGCCACACGATGACGCACAATGGCGTCACGTATAAATTGTATTGGGGCGACTACCATCGCCACACGGACATCTCCAACTGCGTCACGGCCAATGATGGTTGTGTCCTGGAGCAATTCCGTTACGCCTGGGACATGGGTAAGCTGGATACGCTAGGCACCAGCGATCACACCGACATCGCCAAGATCTATCATCCCTATGAGTGGTGGTTGAATCAGAAGATGGTGGATGTCTTTTACTCGCCTGGGTTCTTTACCAGCATGTACGCGTATGAGCGTGAACAGAAATGGCCGTTTGGACATCGCAATATTGTCTTTGCCCAGCGCGGTGGCCCCATCGTCTATATCCAACGCAAGAACTACCTCGCCAGCCCTTGGCAAAAAATCTTTCCAGTAAAGGAAGCGGGCGATCCTGAGTTGCACCCGACCGAGCTGTGGGATGTGCTGACGCGCTACGGGAAGCCAGTCACAGCGATCAGTCACACAGGGGCCACTGGTATGGGTACCGATTGGGATCAGATTCCACCGATTGACCACCGTGTTGAAAACGTTATCGAAATTTACCAGGGTGCGCGAGTCAGTTACGAGGGCCTCAATGCACCGCAGCCAACAGTCGGGATGCGCGAAGGCCAGCCCTACAACCATGCATCCACGGTGGTTGGCACTCCCGTTGTGGGGCAGCCTATCCGCAGCTTTACAGAGAAGAACAACGGCTTGTATCAGCACGCGCTAGAGATCGGTCACAAGCTGGGCGTCTGGGCGAATAGCGATCACATCTCTACCCACACCAGCTATGGCGGGGTGTATGTGCGGGATTTTACCCGCGAAGGCATCATCGAAGGGCTCAATGCCCGCCGCACGATTGCTGCCACGGACAAGATCTTTGTCGAGTTCACCTGCAACGACCATCTCATGGGCACGGAGATTGAACTTAGCGGCAAACCTGTCATTGAGTTTAGCGTGGATGGCACTGCGGATATCAAGCGCGTCACGCTGGTTCGGAACGAGAAGAACTACCAGCAATGGGAACCCAAGGCCAAGACCTTTGCGCAGACCTTTACGGACGAAGAGCCACTGAAGGGAGAAAACCGCTACTACCTGCGGGTGGAACAATCCGATGGGAATATGGCTTGGTCATCACCTGTCTGGGTGCAGATGAAGTGATCATCGTTGCTTCGCGATGACACGCTCAATGGTCTTCATGATGAAGGCGTCGTTCTTCGGCGATTTCTGAGTGTCCTCAGACCAGCGATTCGAATAGGTTTGGCAATTGCTTGCCTTCTAAATTATGGGACTAAGTTTAGAACTTTGTGGAGCTGGCCTATCAATCTCCGAACCTCAATCTACTTTTTTCTGGACGTGACGCCCGGTACTAGCCAATAGTGAATTCAATTCAATTAATATCCAGTTCGTATGTATCTTCATAGAATCCCAGTGGCAGGAATCGGTCCCATCGGAACACCTGAATTGATCTTGCTTGCCCCACTATTTGCAATATTTGCGGTGATGCCGTTCTGGTTTATATGCAAGAAGGCAGGTTTGTCTCCTTGGTTGGCTCTGGTGATGTTCATTCCCATAGGTTGGCTCGTCCTACCGCTTGTTTTGGCGTTTATTGGTTGGCCATCACTTGAAAGGAACAAAACATACGGTTCACGAATCGGTTCGTAACCTGCGACGAAGGGAATTTGATTTTTCCGATACCATTCAAATGCAAATCTCTTTGACACCGTACTGGGTTGAATTTTTCTCGGCCGATGATATTGGTACACCAACTTTAGGGCGAGTTATGTTGAGTGAGTTTTGTGGGAAAGGGGCTCGTGATTTCCGACCAATAGGTGTTGGCGCAATGTTTAGTGCTGCAAATCGCAGGCCTCGAGCCTAAGCGTGGACTTGTTTCAATGTTATCCACATACAACCATGCCTAAACTAAGCAGAACAATCCGAATTTCGTTAGTCAACATCTTGGTGTCAACGCTTCCTGTAGTCTGCCCCGCTGAGAGTGTTAATGGAAAGAAGGCCGACGGAGGCGGTGACGCTCAAGCGGAGGTCGGGAAAAAGATCGATGAATCCTCCACGAAAAAAAGTCCGCCGAAACACGACCCCGAAAGCAAGGTAACTACTGCTGCGAATGAGGCTCCCCACTCAGTTCACGGCAGTCTAGGCTCATTTAAGAGTCTTGCTTTTCCTCTGGCCTCATTGACGTTCTCCTTAGCTTCGCTCCTCCTCGCAATTATTACGTTGGTGAAGGTAAGCTCGATTTCGAAACAAGTTCGAAGTCAGGCTTTAGACTTCTCACGTGAGATTCAGGGGTCTCGACAACACCTCGAGTTGTTGTCACGAGAAATCGCACAAACTCTAGTTAGAAGGTTCGATAATCGCGATTTCAATGCACCGACAGGCAGCTCGCCTGATGAACCTCTGAAAATTACTACCAAAGGCGTTAAAGAACCAGTGATCCCTTCGCCGGCTGCGTTCGGGCTGCTTAAATGCTTTCTCGATTGTGCGGGCGAAACGGAACCTGTTGGCGGTGTCATTAGGGTCCGCCTTGATCAAGTCGCAAGTCGTGCTGGGTGCAACCTTCTGGAAGTGCGCAGTGCGCTCACGTCCGCAAACACCATGTTCTCGGCAAGTGACCATCCAATTTTGCGTCGTCAAAATTTTCTCTCAGTAATGGAAAGCCGGACCGATAAGCCCGGCGATTCGCCTTTTGTAGCCGCTATCTCCAGGGAGGCTTTGGCAGCAATTAGAGAGTCATCCTCCTTTTTGCTATATAGTTAACACAATTCCAAGACGCTACCTGACTATGAGTTCATCCACGCAGACATTTTCATTCTCCGAATTCGCCGAAGAATTGCTTCAAGTGTATCAGAGCCGTGTGGCCCAAGACTGGGTCGATGGGCTTGTATTTATGAGCACCGCTGGGGGAAGGGTAGATTTGCTGAAAAAAGTACAAGACCGCGCCAGCGCCTTTTTGGCGCTAGACAGTCCGCAACCCAGCTACACTGGGGCGGCAATCGAAGCCGTTGTAGGGGAATTCGGCTCCGGGAAGAGTCACATTGGTTTCCTGCTCAAATATCACTTCATCAGTTGTGCCCCCAAAACTCTGGTCATACACTGCCAAATGACGGGTGATCGATCTATCGGCGAGGTCTGGTCCCGCGCGCTACAGAACCTATGGTTGTCGGAGAAAAGTTCCCGCCTCTCATCAGGAGTAGAGATGTCAGCTTACGATGAGGTAAAGGCAATATTTGCAAAGGAGCCAGCCACTGCTGCAAGCGCAAAGGTGGCGCAAACGGTTCGAAAGTATTTGCGTAAATTGGACCCAGCTTTTGCTACCGATTTCGCGACTGCACTGCTGTCACCCAACGCTTCTCTGCTGTCTGAATTCTTAACGGTTTGGGTTGCGAAGGAAGAACCGCTGGTTGCGAACGAAGCGTTGCAGGCTATTCTTGGTGTATTTACCACTTTAGGCATCGCTGGGCGTGTTGTGTTTCTTCTCGACGAAGTCGAAGCGTTGGAGTCACTGGACCGGAAAGAGCAACTGATGGCGGTGCAGTCGTTTCAAGACATGCACGATGATTTCGCCTTCAGGGTTCCGGGCCTCCCCGCAATTTATTGGGTGTTTCTATCGACAACCAAATTTTGGGAAACGGGGCGTGAGCTCTTGCCTTCATTCTTTGGTGAACGAGATCGCACTAGGGTTATTAGCACCATTCCTCCAATCGAGAAGGTCGAGGTCTATTCGCTTGCTGACCGATATGCGCTGTTGCTTCAACTTACTGGACGCATCAAGCGACCGCTATCGTCTGAACAGCTTTTGGCCGCCGCAGATTCCGCTTGGGAACAACTTCTGAGTGAGGGGCGTCAATGGCATATGCGCAGTATTCACAGTATCATTTTGGAGAGAGTAACACTGCAAGGAAAATAGAACTAAACCAAAGTCTTCGAATTTAAGCCCAATTCAACGCCATGCAAAAGTCCCGACTCACACAAAACAAATCGCCCCAACCACCAGCATCAGCTTACAGCGTTCAAATGCCAACACAGGGGGGATATGCAAATACGGCCCCTGATCTTCTGCCGATCAAGACGGCATCATTTCATGCGTTCATGTGGCCAAATCTCTGTGCGCTGGTCCTGGCAATTGTTGGTGTGATCGCTGTTGCTAACCGTGAGGAGGAAGTCGGTGCTGGATTTCTTGTTGTCAGCGGCATTGGTCTGATTTGGACGGTTATCTATGGTGCTATAATCTTGCATCGGTCATGGCGCACGCTACAGGGAAGTACGGCGCGAACCACTCCAGGAAAGGCAGTTGGTTTCTTATTTATTCCTTTTTTTGGTCTTTACTGGGTCTTTCAGGCATACTACGGGTGGGCAAAAGACTACAACCAGCATCTGTGTAATCAGGGTCTTGACCGCCCAGATCGACGCGCCAGCGAAGGGTTGTTTCTCGCAACCTGTATCTTGATGGTTTGCGGAATAATTCCCTTACTTGGTATTGTTGCCCAGCTTGTGGGATTGATATTTGGGCTAATAACTTTCAGTCAAATGGTGCGCGGCCTCAATTACTTGGCTAGTGGAGACTAGAGGTTGCTTCACGGACTTGAGGGCGACTGATGCAATCGTCCAATAGACTCTGGGTGCAGATGAAGTGATCATCGTTGCTTCGCGATGACGCGCTCAATGGTCTTCAGGATGAAGGCGTCGTTCTTCGGCGACTTCTGATTGTCCTCAGACCAGCGATCATAACCGAGCATATTGAAGGCAACATCGTCCTCTTGAGCGAGCTCGGTGATGACATCGCGGATCAGCCTCCAGCCGGTCAATTGCAGATCCTTCAGAACGGTTGAACCGTCCGTGTAGCGCATCCCTTGCAATCGTTCCAGCGCTGAACTGGGAGGTAGGGAGTCGTCGGTCCCGTGTGTTTTTGCGAGCGGATTCCAGAAGTGTTCGGAGGCGTCGTAGGTGCGTTGGAAAAGAGCGGCGCGTTGAGATTCTGGAAGTGGCCAGGTGGAGAGCACCTTGGCAGGACCAAGCCCTCCCGTGCCAAGCCCGCGTTCTGACCAGCGGGCAGTGCCCTCAGTGAACCAACGATTCTTGAAGTAGGTCGAACTGTTTTGGATCAGATGAAAATACTCGTGTGCAGGCGTGAGGTTTGCCGGGGCTTTGACGGAGGTCGCAACGTTGAAGCAGATACTCACTGTGCCCTTGGGATCGCCGGGCCTGTTGAAATGTTGAAGCTCGTCATAAGTGACTCCGTTTGCCTTTAGCACGTCTTTGTGACGGAAGTGAACGTCCAAAAAGTTGGCCGTGCGAAAGCGTTCCGTTTTGAAAGGGTCGGGGAAGCCTAGCACATCAATCCAGAGCGTTTGGGCTGCCTGAGTTTGGAGCAGCACATCCTCCACCTGATCCGGGATCTTGTTTTGGTTTGCATCCTGGGGATCGACGGCGTGCTGCCCAGTCGTGTAGTAGAACAGGCGGATCTTACCCGCCTGATGCATGGATTGCGTGGGCGTGCAGTTTTGCGCAAAGCTGTGGGTGGTGCCTAGCACTAGTGCTGCGGCGACGATGCATGGTCTGTTCATGCGAGGATTGCTGGAATGACCTCGCCGTGTACATCCGTGAGACGGTAGTCGCGTCCTTGGAATCGGAAGGTGAGGTGCTTGTGGTCCATGCCGAGAAGATGGAGCAGGGTCGCATTCAGATCGTGAACATGCACGGCATCGCTAGCGACGTTGTAGCTAAAGTCATCTGTTTGACCGTAAGTGATGCCGGGTTTTATGCCGCCGCCCGCTAGCCACATGGTGAAGCAGCGCCCATGGTGATCACGACCATGATTGGTGGCCTCCAGCTTGCCCTGCGAATAGACCGTGCGGCCAAATTCTCCGCCCCAGACAATGAGGGTATCCTCCAGCATGCCACGCTGTTTGAGATCGCGGATCAGTGCGGCGGCGGGTTGATCGACATCGCCGCATTGCAGCCGTAGATCACTTGGTAGATTGTAGTGCTGGTCCCAGCCGCGGTGATAGAGCTGGATGAACCTGACACCGCGTTCCGCCAGTCGTCGTGCCAGCAGGCAGTTCGCGGCAAAGCTTCCCGGTTGGCGGGATTGCGGCCCATACGCGTCGAGAGTCTCGGCCGTTTCATCCTTGAGATCTAGGAGGTCCGGCACGCTGCTCTGCATGCGAAAAGCCATTTCATACTGAGCGATGCGTGACGCGATCTCGGGATCATGATGCGTGACGAGTTGCTTGCGGTTTAAGGCTCCAATGACATCGAGTTGATCGCGACGGGTTGCGGCATCGATGCCGGGGGGATTTGACAGATAGAGGACGGGGTCTCCGCTGCTACGAAAGGCCACGCCTTGATGATTGGAGGGCAAAAAGCCAGATCCCCACAAGCGAGCGTAGAGTGGATCGGCTGCTCGTGCAGCGCTACCGCGTGATACCATCACGACAAAGGCAGGCAGATCGGCGCTTTCGCATCCGAGCCCATAGCTGGCCCATGCGCCAAAGCTGGGTCGGCCGGGCTGCTGGTGTCCCGTTTGCATCATGGTCACAGCGGGATCATGATTGATGGCCTCCGTGGTCAGAGAACGTAAAATGCAGAGTTCATCTGCCATCTGGGCCGTGTGCGGCAGCAGCTCGCTGATCCAAGTGCCGCTCTGCCCGTGCTGCGCAAAGTCGAACAGAGATGCGGCAATCGGCAGCGACTTTTGATTGCTGGTCATGCCGGTCAGGCGTTGGGTGCCACGCACGGACGCTGGCAGTTCTTGGCCGTGCAGCTTCTTCAACCCTGGCTTGAAATCAAAGAGGTCCACTTGCGATGGACCGCCATGCATGAAGAGGTAGATCACCCGCTTTGCCTTGGACGCAAAGTGGGTCGCTGCCTGGGTCTGATCCGCCGATAACGAGGCCAGCGCCATGCTGCCGAGACTAAGCCCGGTGGTGCCTATGAATTGACGGCGGGTATTCATCGCTTCGTGATCACTTCGTCCAGGTTGAAGAGGGTATGGGCGACGACTTGCCACACATTACCGCCGCGTTGTCGCTGACGTTGCACCAAGCCCAAGAGCAATGCCACTTCGTCCGGCTGCGGCTGGCGCGCTGTGGTTTGTTGAAACAACCAGACAACCCTCGCGGCGTCGTCCATCCCCAACGCCGCAGCCTTGGCACCAAGCGCGGCGGCGGCGTGGGTGTAGTTTTCATCGTTCAACATGACCAGGGCCTGAAGGGGGGTGTTGGTCCGGGCGCGGGCGACGAGACACTTTTCGCGGGTGGGTCCATCGAAGGTCAAGATCGCTGGTGGTGGGGCTTGTCTCTTCCAGTAGGAGTAAAGGGTGCGCCGCCAAGCGCCTTCGCCTTGGTCGGGTGCGTAACTTTCTTCTGCATTGTAAGAGACGGCTTCCCAAACGCCAGGTGGCTGCCAAGGCATCACTCCCGGCCCACCGATGCGCCAAGATAGCAGGCCGGAGATCGCCAGTGCCTGATCTCGCAGGGCTTCTGCGCTGAGCCGAAAGGCAGGGCCGCGCGCCAGGAGGCGGTTGTCGGGATCGGTCTCATCAAATCGTGAGCTCTGCTGGTACGTCTGGCTTAGCACGATGGTGCGGAGCAGTGACTTCACGTCCCACCCACTGCGCATGAACCGCTGTACGAGCCAATCGAGCAATTCTGGATGTGTGGGCGGCTGTCCCTGGGATCCGAAGTCGTTCGGAGTGCGCACGATGCCTTCTCCAAAGCAGAGCTGCCACAGCCGGTTCGCAGTTACCCGAGCGGTCAGTGGATTGTCGGTGGAGACCAGCCATTGCGCGAATCCGAGTCGATCCTTACGCCCTTGCATGGGTGGAAAAACGGCGGGCGTGCCGGGCTGAACTTGTTCGCCCGGTGCATTCCACTGACCGCGTTCCAAGAGGAAGGTGGGCCGTGTGTGTGCGTTTTCGGCCATGACGAGCGTGGTGGGGATGGCCTTTTGAAATGCGGCTTCTTCCGCAGTGGCGTCGCGCAAGGCGGTGAAGGCTGCCTTGGTCTCAGGATCGGCCGCGCTTTGCATGAAGTGCGTTAGCAGCAGGTCCTTCTCTCGGCTGGTGCGGGACTTTTCCGGCTTGGTGGCGATGCTGGGGAGGCGTCGGTGGGTGTACCATTCTGCTGCCTCTGGTATGGGCACGACACGATTGAGGATACGCAGGTCGTCGATCAGGCCATAGAAGCCAAGATTGGCATCGCGCCGCCCCAATCTCAGCGGCTCGCTATTGCTGATGCTGCCCGTCAGGGAGTCTCGATTGATCTTGAGTGGGAGCAACACGCCGTTCGAGCTAAGGGTGAGTCCAGCGGCCTTGCGGGAGCCGTCGTAGCTGAGGGTGACGAGGTTCCAGTCGTTGCGGTCCAAGGGTTCCGTTGCTGCGGCCTCAATGGCATCGACGCCCCAGCGATGCACCAGATAGATTTGCAGCGCACCTTTGAGCCAGATGATTTCAACGCCGCGTTTTGCCTCGTCTGCTGTTACCTTTGAAAGGAGGCAGCTCAGGGTCTCTTCGCCCTTCATCCAGACGGAGATGGTCCAGGGTTGATCCGCGTCGAGCTGGAGGTCGCCATCGATTTCTAGATGCTGTGATCCATCAAATTTTGACGCCAAGCCATCGAGCCCTAACTCGCGCTGCATCGGGATTCCGCACTGGCGCACCTTAAATGCCGGGGATGCGGGAGGGTTTCCCTCAAGGCCGTCGGCAAAGACGATTCCTTCAGGGGCGCCAGGCGCGGTGGCCCTGCTGAGGCCCCTTGACCATTGCGTTAATTGGCCTTGCACCTGTGGCTCGTGCTTCTTGTAGGCGGAGGCAGCGGCGATTCGCTGTTTCTTGAGCCGCTGACTTTCTGCCTCCTGGGCAGGTGTGGGAACGGGGACGGCGGGTTGAAGCGCAGATGGTTTGATGTGCCCCAGCTCTGGGGTGTTGTTGAAGAAGGCAAAGATTTGATAAAACTCCCGCTGCGAGATCGGGTCATATTTGTGGTCGTGACACTGCGCACAACCGATGGAAAGGCCCATCCAGGTCTGCGAGATGGCATCAATGCGGTCCACGATAAACTCCACGCGGTATTCCTCATCATCGATCCCGCCTTCGTCATTGGCCATGCTGTTGCGGCAGAAGCCTGTGGCGATGAGCTGATCCCGCGTAGGTGCGGGCAGGAGGTCGCCCGCCAGTTGCTCGATGGTAAACTGATCAAAGGGCATGTTGGCATTGAAGGCGTTGATGACCCAGTCGCGCCAAGGCCAGATCAGACGTGGCTTATCGCCGAAGTACCCATTTGTATCCGCATAGCGCGCGGCATCCAGCCAGCCGACAGCTAAGTGCTCGCCAAAATGGGGCGATGCCAGCAGGCGATCGACCACTTGTTCGAAGTGTGTATGGCCTGCCACAAAAGCGGCGACGTCTCCTGGTCTTGGCGGCAGTCCGGTGAGATCGAAGGTGACACGTCGAATCAAGGTCGCACGGTCCGCCGGTGGCGCAAAGGAGCGACCGTGACCCTTCAAATGGCTGTGCACGATGCTATCGATGGAGCCGCCCTGAGCCTGCGGCCTTTCCAATGCCCAGTGCTTTTGATAAGGGGCATCTGCGGCGATCCAACCCTTGAGGGTTGCGATCTGCGTGGGCGTTAGCTTTTTTTGCGCTTCCGGTGGCGGCATGATCTCCTCTTCATCGGTCGAGGTGATGCGTGCGATGAGTGCGTCCAGATCTTCACCGGGGATATCGAGACGTAAGTCCGCCTTGCGGGCCTTTTCATCTGGCCCATGGCAGGCAAAGCAATGCTCGGAGAGGATCGGCCGGATGTCGCGATTGAAGGCTATCTCAGCATGCACTCCCGCCCCCGGCAGGCAGAGCCAGAGGGCGATGAGATTTCGGCTCATGAGATCGTGTGTTTTGGGGTGGACTATTGTGCCAAGGCGCGGAGCACGGCGATTGCTTTGGTCTCAAAGATCTTCTGCCACTCCGGCGCGACCAGGGAGTCGCAGTCTTCTTGGGCGTAGCCTGGATTGCTACGTTGGGCGACGGTGGGGGTGTAATAGATGTAGCCGTTCGTGTAGCCAGAGACGAAGGAGAGCGGGTCTTTGTGCAGGGACTTGATGTTCAGCCCGATTTGCACGGTCAGTTCGCCCGGAAAAGTCACCCATTTGAAATCGCCGACACGCAGTCCGCACACCTCGACGTCTAGCGTGGGCTTCCCTGCCTGCTTCGTTTGGTCGAGATGCCTTTTGAGAAGGGCGAGGTTGGTGTTGAGCCGGGTGAGCCGCTCCATTGTGTCGATGTTCTTCAAATAGGCATCCACACTGGCTTGATTGTCTGCGTCTAGCTGTTGGATGGGTTTCCCATCGTGCAGGTAGCTTTGGGAGTAGTGGGAGGGAAAGTCTGGGGAGAGCCTTTGCTGAATCAGGAGCGGCAGGAAGGTCTTGAAGCTGATGTTGGTGGGTTTGAGGGCGCGCAAGAGTTGGGTCTGCTCTGCCTCGATGGCAGCGATGCGCGTTTCGTAGTCGGCCGCGCGCGGGATGGCGATGACTTCATTGCTGACTTTGAGCACACTGTCGGATTGCGTGGAGATTCCCCTTGCCGCGCTCAGGACACTGGCTCCGAGCATGGTGCCGAGCGGTTCTGCATCGGCTGGGCGACTGACCTCTTTGTATTGCACGGGATTGATATCGCCGCCGCAGCCTTGGAGGAAGAAGGCCATAGTGCCGCCACCCAGCGCCTCCTCAATGACCTTTGACGCAAAGCCCGGATAGTCTGCAGAGCAACCTTTGCTGGGCGGGTTCATGATCGGGTGGCAGGCGAATTGATAGACGATGGCAAAAGGGCTGCCGTCCTCGCGATCCAGGCGCAGCAGGCCGATCTGCGGGTCTATGGGGCCAAGGCTCGCGACATCTTCGTCCCGCGGCATCGAATACGCCCGCCGCATGTCCACCTGACTGCCATCCTTCATGAGAAGGCGGCGGTTTTCACTGATGCGTTTTTCAAAACCTGTCCCTGCGCCTGCCTTCACCGGGACGAGCTTTTGCGCTGCCTGTCTGACGACTTGCACGACGAGGTCGGTGGTGTCCCCTCGAATGATGCCATGGCAATGGCTGGCGTTGGCGATGATATTTTCTGGGGCGATGCCGAGTTCCTTCTGCAATTGCCCGCGCACGGTGGCCATGAAGCCGTTGCCGATCCGTCCGATTTCCCCAATGGCGACGGCATCGACGGTGATGAGGACTGCGGTCGTCCCGTCACTTTTCAGGACGAGCGCCTTGGCAAAGCAGGGATCGTTGACAGGTCCAGTGCGGTCCGTGATGTCGATCTTGGCTGTGCCAGCAAGGAGCTGGGCTGCAGGTAAAGCGGGGGCTATCGCCCATAGCGCAGCAAGAATGAGGAGGCGGGTGTTCATGGTGAGGTCGGGGACGTTAGGGAACTAAACCTGATTTGCCTGAAGCACGCGCAGCATGTTCTCACCGATGATTTGGCGGATGCTGTCGTCGCTATGACCGCGCATGATCATGCCGAGTGTGAAGAGCGGCCAGTTGGTCCAGGCGACGCTTTGTTCTGCGGTCGGGGTGGTTTGGTAGTCGTCCTTCGGCCAGAGATGTTCCCATCGATCACCGGAGCCACTCAGCACCGATGAACCATCAGGGCGGCGCTTGATTTTGGCGCGCTCCTCCTTATCGAAACGGGACACGTAGGAGACATCGCAACCAATGGCTGCATGCTCTGCACCGAAGGTCTTGATGACATGATCGAGGTGATCCATCAGCGCGGTGATGTCGCCTTTGCCACCGAGGAAACGGGGGATACAGCACATGCCGACGAGCCCGCCTGTATCGCAGATGGCCTTGATGGCGCGGTCGGGTTTGCCTCTGAAATGGGTGTACACATCGGCACAGGTGGTATGGCTGGCCACCATGGGTTTGGCGGACGCCTTGGCCGCGTCTTCTGCTGTTTTCCAACCGCTGTGGGCGACATCGACGATGACGCCGATCTGGTTCATTTCCTTGACGACGGCGTGACCAAAGTCACTCAGCCCGCCATCGTGGGGCTCGCCCGCGCCGTCGCCGATCGGGTTCCGGCGATTGTAGGTGAGGTGCATCATGCGGACGCCCAGCTCCTGGAATATGCGAATGAAGCGGAGTTCATCGCGAACGCTCTCCCACTCCTGCCGCAGAGGCACGCCGTTGCAGGTGAAGCAAAGACTGACCTTGCCTGCCTTCTTGGTGTCGCGAATGGCATCAGGTGTGACGACCTTGATCAGATCGGGTTTTAACAGGTCGGTGGCTCGGGTAAAATGGGCTAAACGTTTGATGAGGCGCAGGGGATCGCTGCCTTCTTCACCGGTGTTCTGAAACACACAGGTCACGCCTGCGGCCTGAAAGGCGTCAAAGAATTCTTTGCGTTCCCTCTCGTTGGTGGCTCCACCATTCATGCTCATGCTCTCGCGGAGATCGGAGAGTTCGGCGGGTGTGGCACCCGATTGTACGGCTGCATTAAAGGCCTCGCCATCGACAGCAAAGCGTGGCGCAAAACCATAGGACTCAAAGACCACGGAGCCAAAGTGCAACTCCCAGGCATGCTCGATCTGCGCCTGCGTGGGCTTGAGCAGATCTATGGCGATTTCGCGTGGACGATCAATCGCCGGATTTCCGGTGGCCCAGAGCGGGCGGGACTCTTGCGCGCGGATATGGAAGGGAAGACCGCCAGCCAAGGCGCTTAGCGGCAGACTGCGGAGGAGGGAACGGCGTGTGATTGGCATCAGTGAAACCAACGCCGATCACTCGGTCACCTTACCAGGATCAGATGGCGAAAGCCTACCTTTTCTCCATTGGCCATGAGGGCAAAGGCTTTCTTCTCCTCTGCCAAGACGGTGTGTTCTGCAGTGGCAGTCTCGCCCGCAGTCTGGACGCTGACTTGGCTGCCTTTCAGGGTGATGCGGAAGGGATACCAGCGACCCGTGCGCAGCGACACGGGGGTCTGCGCGAGGATCTCGCTGCGGGGGGCACCTTCGGATTCTGCGCGTTGCCGTTGGATGCTGATCTGGTGGCGATTGACGGAGATGTTCACGACGTGATCAGGCTGCGCAAGCTGAAGGCGTACGTTGTGGGATGAGGCACCCTCAAGATAGATCTCGTATTGCAGGGTGGCATCCGTGAAACCGCCGGGTCCACGGAGGGCTGCGCCGATGGTGTCTTTGGGGGCCTGACTGCCCCAGAGGGTGCTATCGCTGGCGGACCAGATCCCGCGCACCTTGACCCAAGGATTGTCAGGAACATTGGCAAACTCTTCCTTTAAGATGACTTCACCCTGGGGCGTGGGAATCTGCACGGATCGCACGGCAGACTCGGGTGGGACCTCACGGCTGTAGCCGCCATCGCGATAGCGATCCAGCAAGGCTGTGAATTCAGCAATGACGTCTGGATGATCTGCGCTGACGTCTTTGGTCTCTGCTGGATCGGTTTGGACGTTGTAGAGTTGAGAATGAAATTCGTCGCCACGTGATTTGCGGACGCCGGGTTTGATGCCGTCTTCGGGGATGCCTTCGATCCACTTCCACGGACCCTTGCGCAGGGCAAAGACACCGTCAGCGCTATGCACGATCATGTCCCGGCGGATCGGCTTGTCCGTAGTCTCGCCCAGGATCGCAGGCAAGAGGTTGTAGCTGTCTTCGGCACCTTTGAACGAAGTAGGCAGAGGTTCACCAACGACGGCGGCGGTTGTGGCCAGGATATCCGCGAGGCTGATCATCTCATCACAAGTCGTGCCCGCAGGTGCTTTGCCGGGCCAACGTACAATGAAGGGCACCTTAAAGCCGCCCTGCCACACGTTGTGCTTTCCACCGCGCAATGTGCCATTGACCTTGAGTCCTGCATTGAACGCTTCGGTCTGTGGGCCTTCTCCAACGGGCCTATAGACTCCGCCGTTGTCGCTGGTGAAGATGATGAGCGTATTGTCCGCCCGTCCAGTCTTGTCCAGGGATTCGAGGATTCGTCCGACACTGCGATCTAGCTCATGGATCCAATCGCCATAAAGGCCGGCGGCGCTGGTGCCAGCGATGTCTTTGTCTGGAGTCACTGGATTGTGGACGGCGACGGGGGTGAAGTAGAGAAAGAAGGGCGCGTCTGATTTTTGTTCCTCGATCCAGCGGGTGGCCTTGTCGCTGAGCGTGGCCATGACGCGTTCATTTTTTCGGCGTGGTGCATCTAGGTCCAGGATCTTGCCCGCGCCGCGTCCACCTTCGGTATCTTCTGCTTCATAGGTGGGCTTGAAGTTGTCGTCGTCAGGAACGGGGCCAGGTAGCTTCATGCTGGCGGGAATTTTTCCCGAGCGGAGCCCATAGACAAAGCGGTTCTCGACATAGATGCCCGTGAGGTCGCCGTGATTGCTCGGGACGGCAAAATGGTAGTCAAAGCCGATGTCCAGAGGGCAGGGTGACAGTTCGCCGGTATAGTCGGTGCGCCATTTGGGTTCGCTTGTTGCGGTACCGTAGCCGAGATGCCACTTGCCGACCGAGGTCGTCCGATAGCCGTGTTTTTTCAAAAGCGATGCCATGTTCAAACGCTCCGGTTCGATGTGCAGAGGCGCGAACGTGCTCAGTACTTCGAACTTCAGGGATGTGCGCCAGCAATACCGACCGGTAAGGACGGAGTAGCGAGTGGGCGAACAGACGGACGAGGTGGTGCTGGCATCGGTAAAGCGGCGACCTTCACGAGCGAGTCGGTCGATGCTTGGCGTCTGCACCAGTTTGCCATCGGCTCCATAGCACCCGGCACTGCCGTAGCCGTAATCATCAGCCAGGATGACCACGATGTTCGGGGGGCTAGTAGCCAAGACGGAGCTGCAAAAGAAGACAAAGGCGAGAGTGAGACGGAGCATGTTGCGGTCTGAAACGAAGGGGCGCTGTTGGAAATTCAGTGAATTTGAGGAGAGCTTCGCGCACTCTAGAAGCGTGAAGGTGCCGCAGCGCTTCTCGAGTGCGAGAGCTTGCTCTCGCTTTGTGGCGGAGGGAAGCTTGCTTCTCGGGGTGGGTGGCTCGGCGTGGATTGCGGTTAGCGGGGGCTTTTTGTGGTTGGGCTTGTGCGCTGGGGTGGTGGCGCGCGACGCCAGCAGAGCTGGCTTTCCCAAAGCGGAAGCAGAGCTTCGCGCACTCTGTTCGCATATGAAAACATGAAACCAACAAGTGAAAGTCTAAGTCTTCGAGGTCGATGCTCCTCGATGGTAGTCGAGTGTAACTGCACGGCTGTGAAGTCGTGTGGAGAGAAACACGAGACGAAAGAT
>Ga0209573_1000380_pt1 | contig 98332 bp, 77 predicted proteins | sample TNRBio252014_DNA_FD_185870 | JGI IMG/M metagenome (GOLD analysis project Ga0209573, IMG submission 185870) | Wastewater treatment Type I Accumulibacter community from EBPR Bioreactor in Madison, WI, USA - TNR Reactor_6/25/2014_ DNA (SPAdes)... | ecosystem: Engineered > Bioreactor > EBPR >...
GATCTTCCCGCCGTCATGAGCAGCTATGATCTTTTCCACTTTACCATTTTCGTCGAGGATACACAACTGTGCGGCATATCCATAGGAATAATGGATCACCGGATTTTCAACATTGGCACCGGGTTTATTGGTCCAGTCACAGATGAACTGTCCCTTGTAAACCTTTCCACCAAGGTCTGCCAGCGAGTTCGTCAGAAGATCTGCCTTTAATTGTTTTGCGGCTTCGATCATAGCCAGCCCAACTAAAGCTGTTGCCCGCGAAGAAGTGGTCATCCCTGTTTTGATCTGTGCTTCGGTATCTACCTCAACCTCCATAATATCGGGTTTCAATCCGGTTTCCTCACACAAAGTCTGGATCGCCATGTTATGAACACCCTGGCCCATTTCTGTCCACCCGTGTTTTATTATGATCTTTTGACCGGAGATCACTTCAATCGTCACTTTCGATTCATCGATCATCCCGTTGCCTACCCCTGAATTTTTGATCGCACAGGCTAATCCGGCATATTTTGTTTTGTAAAAATCATCCCTGATCGCTTCCAGGCATTGTCTGATACCTACACCATATAATTTTTGCCCTGTGCTGGTCGTCAAACCATCCGTCAAGGCATTGTCATAGCGGAATTGCCAGCGGTCAAAACCGCCTTGCCTGCAGATATCATCCACACAACTTTCCAGGGCAAAAGCCACCTGATTGGCGCCAAAACCACGCATGGCACCCGATGGAATGTTGTTGGTATACACTGTTTTTGCCTCAATATCCACATTCGGCACAAAGTAACCGCCAGAAGCATGTCCTGCCACCCTTTCCATCACCTTGGTTCCGACAGAAGCATAAGCTCCGGTATCTCCTACCGCCCGAAGCCTGAGTGCAACCAACTTGCCTTTGCTGTCGGCAGCCAGGGTAATATCCATGAAAACCGGATGTCTTTTGGGATGCAAGCGGATGGATTCTTCCCTTTTCAGGGTCAATTTGACGGGTTTGCCGGTCAACCAGGCAAAAAGAGCTGTCTGTCCCTGAACACTCAGGTCTTCCTTTCCGCCAAAACCACCGCCATTGGGTACCAAAATCACCCTGACTTTCTCTTCCGGTAGTCCAAGCAGCATGGCGATCTGCCTCCTGTCTTCATAAACACCCTGACTTTGACTGTATATGATTATTCCGCCATTTCCGTCAGGTTTGGCCAAAGCAGCTTCCTTTTCGAGGAATCCGTGTTCTATGCGCTGGGTCTGATACGTGCCGGAACTGACAAATGCCGCTGTTTCGAAGGCTTTATCCACCTCACCTGAAGTGAACCTGGTCGTTTCGAAATGATTGGGACGCTCCGGATGGATCCGGTCAGCGGTAATGGCTTCAAAAACATCTGTAACAGGTTTCAAGACTTCGTATTCGACCTCTATCAAAGCCGTCGCTTGCCTGGCAACATTCCTGTCTGTGGCAACCACACCCGCCAAAACATCCCCGATATAATGCACATGTTCTCCTTCTCCCACCATGACAGGCCAGTCAGCAATGATCAAACCCACCTTTTGTTGCCCGGGAATATCCTTAGCTGTGAAAACCCGGATCACTCCGTCCACTTTTTCTGCTTTTGTACCATCAATTTTTTTGACGATGGCCCGTGGATGATCACTGAACTTAAGTGCTGCATGCAACATACCTTCCTCAAAAAGGTCATCCACGAACAAACGTTTCCCGATAGCTGTCTCATACGCCTGGTATTTTGGTTGGTCCATACCGATTTTACCCGTTGTTTTTCTTATTTCAGGTGTAGCATTCGCTGCCAGCATTTCCCCGGCAGAAATAATGGCTTCTTCGATCTTCTTATAGCCAGTACAACGGCAAAGGTGTGGTTTCAGGGCTGTTCTGATCTCATCGAGATCCGGATGTGGTTTATTTTGGAGCAATACTTTAGTCCTGGAAATGAATCCGGGCGTACAAAAACCACACTGAACAGCGCCTTTATTTACAAATTCGGTAGCGATGACCTTCAGTACATATTCAGGGAATCCTTCCGGGGTGTAGATCCGGGAATTGTGAAGTTTTGCCATTTTTGTGGCACAGGCCAATTTTGCTTCACCATTGATCTCCACGGTACATGCACCGCAGGCTGCCTGTGAAGAACAACCGTCCTTAGCCGCTGTCAGATGGAGTTCCTGCCTCAGATAATTGAGCAGCGTTCGCTCCGGATTACCTGAATATTCAATTTTTTGATCGTTCAGTATAAAGGAAATCATGGTGATAGTTTTTAGTTCCGCTGTTCAAAAATTATATCGAAACCAGTTTCTTCAGCTGGTTAATGTCTTTTTCGATACTTTCCGGCATGGAAATGATGCTGTTGACTGCTTTCACATCCTTGAGACCGCTTCCTGTCAATAACACAACATTTGAGGTGTTGTCCGGAATATTGCCTTCATCACACATTTTGCTATATCCGGCATAAGCAGCAGCAGCAGCCGGTTCAGCGAAAAGACCGGTCTCCCTTGCCAATTCCGAAGAAGCCCTGATGATCTCTTGGTCGTTGACAGTCATCCATTCTCCCTGATATTTCAGGATAAATTGCCTGACCATATAAAAATTTCTTGGCACATCCACCGATATTGAATCAGCAATGGTATTGCTTTTTCTGATCTCAAAATCCTTGTTCCGGAGATTGCGCACCAGGTTATCACTACCTTCAGCCTGAACAGCTACCACTACCGGCATTTTTTCAATAAATCCCAATAACAACAGGTCTTCAAATCCTTTATACACACCTGAAATGATCACTCCATCACCTGTCGGAACAAAAATCCTGTCCGGAACCTGATATCCCATCTGTTCGAAAAGCTCAAAAGAAACCGTTTTCTTCCCTTCAATGGTGATCGGATTGTATGCTGTATTTCGATTGTACCAACCAAACGTCTGGCTTGCTTCAATACTCAGATCAAAAGCATCGTCATAAGTTCCCTTGACCGGTACGATTTTCGCACCATACATAACGATCTGTGTCAATTTGGCAATCGGCGCTGCTTCAGGAACAACCACAATGGCTTGCTGACCCTGATTGGCACAAATGGCAGCTATACTCGAACCAGCATTGCCGGTTGAAGCCGCAATGATGGTTGAAAAACCATTTTCTTTGGCATAGGCAGAAACCAAAGCAGATGCCCTGTCCTTAAAGGAAAAACTCGGGTTTTGAGCGTCATCTTTCAGCATCAAACGGTGCGTTTCGGGTCTTTTTCCAATGCCTGAACAGTCGTATAAAGGTGTATCTCCAATCCGTAAACCGGGCATACTTTTGATCTCCTGAATGGGTAAAATATCTGCAAAATGACTTTCTTTCAAAAATTGAAAGCCTTTAGATTGATGCTTCAGAGAAGTATAATCATACACAACCTTAAGCACGCCTTTGGGTGGGAATCCCTGCTTATTGTCTTTTTCACAGACCGGACACAGGTACTGAACATTGTCCGGATCGTATTCCCGGTTGCAATTTACACACCGGTAAATGAATTTTTTTGCTGCCATTATCTGTGGTTTTGCCCGAAAAACCTGCTTTAACTATAGGCTTTTAAAACACCTGTCCGATCATTGAATTCTTCGATCATTTGATCCCATTCATCTGCTTTTTCAAAATGAGCGTTCCAGTAATTCTCATCGTACCATTGCGCATTGAGTTCTTCCACCATTTTACCTTGCTGTTCTATCCAGGTAAAATACTTCAGATGATGGATGGCTTTTCTGTCATGGTAGTTCAGTTCCCTGAGGAAATCCGTTTTTTGGCCCAACAGACAGTTGTCAAAATCTCTGGCAGCCTGCATTGTTGTATAAAATCCATTTTCCTGCTGCAGTTCTTCCATTCTGGAATGATATAATTCCATACTATCTGTAGCTATGGTCAGGATCGTATCATTTTCATTGTACTCAAAGTACCTGGCAGTTTTGATGGCTCCAAGCAAATTGGCTATCCCGGAAATGCCGAGCATAGAAAGTTTTTCGATCAATTCTTCCTCTACGCCCTCAGCTCGCAAAAACTCTTTGCCCGATCCATCATTGAACAATCGCATGATACGCATACAATCTTCGTCATCAATGGCCGTGACCACATCGGTATTGCGGACATTGTGCACCCATGGCACGTGTTTATCACCGATCCCTTCGATCCTGTGTCCCCCAAATCCGTTATTGAGCAGCGTGGGACACTGCAAGGCTTCAGAAGCGACAACTTTTATCTTGGGATAAATGGTTCTGAGGAAATCTCCTGCAGCAATGGTTCCGGCTGAACCGGTATTGGATACAAAGGCAGAAAATCTATTGTCTTTCCCTTTAATATCGTTGAAAAGTTCTTCCAAAGCAGGGCCGGTGACCTGATAATGCCAGGTAGGATTACCGAATTCATCGAATTGGTTGAGGATAATACAATCGGGTCTGTTCCTGCGCAAATCCCAGCATTTATCATAAATTTCCTTGACATTGGATTCGCACCCGGGTGTAGCGAATATTTCAGCACCTACATCTTTCAGCCATTCAAAGCGTTCTTTACTCATTTCCTCAGGTAAGATCGCCACAGCATCGCAGCCCATCAGGTATGAATCAAAAGCACCTCCCCGGCAATAATTACCTGTGGATGGCCAAACAGCTTTGTGATATGTTGGGTCAAACTCACCGTTTATTAGTCTCGGCACCAGGCATCCATACGCGGCGCCAACCTTATGGGCACCCGTTGGGAACCATTTTCCAAGCATCAATACGATCCTTGCTTTGACCCCTGTGATCGCAGATGGAATCTCGATATAATTGACTTTTCCAAAGCCTCCACCAAAAGGAACCGGCTCATTTTTCCAGGTGATCCTGAACAAATTGAGCGAATGCAAATCCCATAGACCGATCTGACTAAGCTTTTCTCTGATTTTAACCGGGATCTCTTCAGGATGCCTCATTTGTCTGAATGTGGGTAAAATGATTTGTTTTTCCCTGAATCTTGTGATGGTGTTTTCTAAAATATTTTTGCTTTGCATTGCTATAAATTTTATGTTTTTGTCACAGGTTGCAAATCCTGTTTTACTTATTCTTGTTGCGAACCTTCAGCGAAAAACTGGCCTTACCATATTGATCAAAAGCCTTAATGATCACCGGGGTAGTTTTAAATTTCAATGCACCTTCGATGACAGGATCGTCCGAATCCGGTTCCGAACCATCTGTGGTGTACCTGACCCGCAATCCGGGATAAGCCGTATTTACGCGGAGGATTCCGTTTTCCATCTGAGCTCCCGGAGGTGGAATGCGATAATTGTATCCGACGAAAAGAATAGATAATCTGGGCAACTCATATCTGGAAAGTTGGTTGGCAAAAACATTCCATCCTTCTTTTACCTGCCGTTGTCTGATCAGATGGTCTTCCGTTTTTTCCCAAATACGTTCAGGCGCCCAGGCTGTTTCGGCAAAACCAATCAGTTTTGGCAGTAGATAGTATTCAAGTTTTTCAGGATCACTGACTGTTTCTGTCCACATTTGTGCCTGTACGCCAAAAATATTCTTTTTGGCTTCAGGTTTTAAACGGACCATGTTTTTGTAATCCTGTTCTATGTCAAAGGGTTTCCCCAGATTATCTTTGATCGTAGTCTTGAAAACATCATAGGGATTGTAATGCCAGGCACTGAATTCATCCACATAACCACCCCAGGAAAGTCCGGTTTCCCGCGGATCATTGTTATAAGCCAGATCGAAATAAAAATTGGTCACATGGGATAATACCACAGGAAATCCGGCGTTGGCCAGCCGATATGCGAGGTCCTGTGCACCCCAAAGATTGTTCCAGACATAGGGAATTACATTTCCATCCGCCAGTTTTTTATTGGGTATGTTTTTGCCATCCGCATCCGCAACGAGTCCGATCTCTTCCCATCCGGCGGTTTTGAGATTTCTTTTGTCAAGTAATTTTTTTATCCGACCATGGAAATATGCATGCATGTTTTGGGGTTTACCCAGCTCAGGTCGTTGTTTCAGGAGTGAATTGATCATGGGAGACGCGGTCCATGCGCCTCTGGGCACTTCATCACCGCCAACATGCCAAATTTCAATTTTAACACCAGCTTCCTTATATATGTCCAGCACTTCATCCAGTACGGTTTCATAAAACCTGTAAACGGACTCCCTCGCTACATTTACCACGTTGTCATTATAATGTTGAGCTGAATTATAAACAGATTTATCTTCAGGGTCGATCAGTCTGAAAGCATTGGCTTCCTGCTCTTTTCCCTGCTTCATCAATTCGCGGTACCGGTGTTCCATCGCCTTGATGGCTGCTCTGGAATGTCCGGGCATATTGATCTCAGGAATGATTTGAATGTGCCTTTTGTGGGCGTATTTTAATATCTCTATGAAGTCTTTTCTGGTGTAATAACCGCTTCCGGCCTTATCATTTACTTCTGCAAACGGACCTGAACCGTAGGAAGGATGCAAAAAGGGTGCATCCTTGGTGGTATGACCGCGTCTTCCGCCTATGCCTGTCAATTCAGGGAGCGAAGGAATTTCCAGCCGCCAACCCTCATCTTCTGTCAGGTGCAGATGAAGCGTATTGATTTTATAAAATGATAATATGTCGAGATATTTCAGGATCGTTTTTTTCTCAAAAAAATGACGTGCAACATCCAGGTGCATTCCCCGGTATTTAAATCGCGGTGCGTCTTCAATGTGGCAAACAGGAACGGGAAGATCTTTCCTGCCGTTGATGATTTCCTCCACGGGCAACAAAGCAATCAGGCTTTGAATGCCGTAAAATACTCCGGGATTTCCTGAGCCTTCGATGATGAGTTCCCCTTTTTCGGGGATAGTCAAATGATAAGCTTCCGTTTGATCTCCATAGACACCTTGATCTGCAAGGCGAAGCGAAATATTGGTTCCATTTTGAGATTTTTTGGGGTTTAAATCGGGTTTTATTCCGGTAAGACTCTCCAGGGTAGTAGCTAAATAGTCTGCTTCACTTTTCAGTTCTTTTGGAAAATGTATGTGCACAACAGGGCCAAAGATGATTTTTTCGCCTGTCTGGCTAAATTTTTGAGGCCTGGGAACAATGGGAGGAATCTGCTCATCATCGATTTTTGATATACCCTGATATTGTTGATAAAAGAATTCAGGCGTGGGATTGGGGAAATAATCCCCCAGATGTTTGGTCGTTTGTTCAGCTTTTTTGAAGGGTAAAATGGTATAATTGAGCACTTCCTGAATATGTTCCTTTCCTTCATTATTTTTAAAAACAAAATACAATCCGGCAGGTGCATCGGACAAGCTGACCCACCAGTGTCCATTTTCATAGACAATCTCAAGTTTTTCATCAGGCTGAAGATTGAAGCCCTTGAGCGGTATCAATCTGTACCAATCACCGCTGATCCGTTCTATTTTAACAGGTTGTGGACTGTTTGTTGCAATGACTTCCCTGGGAGACTGATTGAAATAAAGAGACCAGTTTTGGTCATTAAGGGCTATGTTGCTGTTGTTTTCAATGATAAACCGGGCTTTAACAGCCGGATGTTCCTTATAGGTGTTACTGATCACTTCCCATTTGATGTTAATATCTTTACTTTCGGGGTACAAACCCTGATTACAAGAAAAAAGAAACATAGCTGCTGCAAAAAATAAAAAAAATGAATTTCTCATAATACACTTCATTTCTCCATATAGAAGATATAACCTATTGATAATTAAAAAAATAATAAGATAAATCGCGCATGGGAATAAAACCTGTTGATTCCCACTTTAAAATTACAATAATTATACCGCAATTGGAATTAATCCTGGTTAAATGCTTTTTTGTAATAAGATGTCAATTAATCAAAAAATAAAACCTGCTCTGCAACAACATATCAAAAAACTATAACCAATTCATAAAAAGGCACATAAAACAAATTTCTACTGAAACAAAATATATCTTTGTAGTAATAGACTTTAACTAATGGAAAATCTGGAATTAAAATCATTTGGGCCAATTCGCGAAGCGAAAATAGTGTTTGGCGACCTAACACTATTAGTAGGGCCACAAGCAAGTGGGAAAAGTATTTTGTTACAGCTTTTAAAACTATTGGTAGATAAAAACAATATTAAAAGAACACTTGAACAATACAGTTTTATCTGGGGCAAAGATGTAGACAAAATATTAGACTTTTATTTTGGGGAAGGAATGTACAAAATATGGAAAAACGACTCCGAAATCAATCTGGACAATAAGTCATTTCAAAAGGATTTTTTATTGCCCACTAAAACCGGCAGGATTGGGAAAACAAGTAAAAATGAAGAAACGCTGTTTTATATACCGGCTCAGAGAATATTAAGTGTTGCTGACGGAAGACCTAAAAATTTTATGGAATTTGACGTATCGACACCCTATGTTTTGAAGCAGTTTAGTGAAACTATGCGACAGCTGTTACAGAATGGAATGGACACAAAAGAAGCAATTTTTCCGATTAGTAATCGCTTAAAAAAACCTCTGAGAGATTCATTTAATGAAAGTATATTCCATAATGGGAAAATAATCATAGATGAAAAGACAGGACAGAAAAAACTGAAAATGCTAGTAGAAGGAATGAGTGTTCCTTTTATTACTTGGAGTGCAGGGCAAAAAGAGTTTATGCCTTTACTTTTGGGGTTTTATTGGCTATGTCCTCCGTCTAAAGTTTCTATGAAAGATGAATATAAATATGTTGTCATCGAGGAACCTGAAATGGGACTTCACCCTCAGGCAATAAAATCAGTAATACTTCAGGTTTTGGACTTACTGAGCAGGAATTATAAGGTGATCATATCAACACATTCATCAGTACTGCTCGAATTTGCCTGGGCATTCAATTTGTTGAAAAAATCAAAAGCAAGTGACGATGCTCTTTTTGAATTATTTGATTTGAATAAAACATCTCCGACAGTTAGACTATTCAAAGATTTATTATTAAATAAAACCATTAATACATTTTATTTTTCGCGCGAGAACGAAAAAGTTTTAGTAAAAGACATTACAAGTTTGGACGCTGACAGCGAGGATGAAGCTATATCAGAATGGGGCGGACTTTCACAATTCTCAGGAAAAGTAACAGATGTAGTTTCAAATCTATATGAAGGGGAAACAGAATAAAATCACGAAACATAAAAATAGTTTTCACAAGGCAGTAGAGGCAACCCCTGATATTAGAAATTGTTATCAGTCAGGACTTTTAGCTTTGGGCATACATTCATCCAAAATTTCAGTTGCATCTCCATCCTTCATTGATGGCAGTGTTGATATTGATGGTTGTACAACATCAAGATATCCCAATTCAAACCGTTGGGATTATGTGTTTGCATATAATGGAAAAGCATATTTTGTTGAAATACATTCTGCTAATACAAGTCAGGTAAAAACTGTTTTAAATAAACTACAATGGCTAAAAGAATGGCTAAACCATAATGCTACTGAAATCAATAAATTAAAAGCAAAGCACCCATTTTTCTGGATTCAGTCAAATGGTTTCGCTATACCCAAAACTTCTCCGCAATACCGGGCAGCATCAAAAGCAGGATTAAAACCAATATCAAAATTAAATCTTCCATAAAGATCTAAAGTGTAACATTCTGTAAATAAGTTGTTTAATATTAGTACTTAATTCTTGCAAATTTACATTAACTTTCCACCTGATATTCAACATTCAGAGACGATCGGTCAAATCCAACAATCATTAAAATTTTAACCAACTTCACACAAGACAGGTTTTAGCTGTTCCTATAGTTCTTTCTCTTTTTTTTAAAATGCATTACCCTTGCGGCATTTCAAAATCAAAAGCAGGCTGTGGCTTTTTCTTGTCATTCTTTTCCAGTCCGAAATTGTACCTGATATTGATACCAAAACGCTGATTATCCGCATAACGGTCTCCGCTCATGATGATGTCACCCTGATTGAGTTTGAATCCGGTCACCATGGTGTGTAAAACGTCCCTGGCATTGATTGTGACCTGAAGTTTTTTGTCCATAAACTGTTGTGTCAGCCCGAAATTCAGCATTCCGAAAGTCTCCAGTTCAAGGAAACTCATCTGTCCTTTATGATACAGAAATCCCATCATGGTCAGACGGGTATTGTCAGTAATTCGCAGGGAATGAAAGGTAAAAAACAACCAGCTACCCCTGGTAAACTCCAAAGGTTTGCCGTCATATTCTCCGGAATATGTGAGGTGGTTGTATTGGGTTCCCACCACAAAAAAGTATTTGTTGACCGGTGGCAAACCAACGATGAGCCTGAAATAATCTTCCTGGCTTTTCCCGATATTATCGAAAGTCCTTAGAGCCTGGCCTGTATTGCCGGGCACCGTGTACATCACCTGGGAAATAATGCCTTCTGTACTTTTGCGTCCTACTGCAAATAAAGGCATATCATCTACACTGACATTAGCTTCCCAGTTGTGGGTAAACTGCGGAACCAGATAAGGATTGCCCACTTCACTCATGAATTGATCCACATATTGCAGGTGTGGGTTGAGATTTTGGTAGGTAGGACGCGTGATCGTTTTTCGGTAGATCAAAAAACCCCGAAGTTCAAAATCTGAAACTTTAAAAATCTTACGGCTCAGATACAGAAAGGGAAACCAATCCAACCTGTTGACTACAAAACTGGTATCCGAAGGAATGGTTTGCGCACCCTTCATATAAGTGTGTTCACCTCTTACCCCTGTTTGCAGCAATATATCCCAGAACAATGGTTTGGAAGCCTGTAAATATGCTCCGTTTATATTTTCGGTGTAAGTAAAGGCATTCGTGCGCCTCGTGTCCTGTATCCTTTCGGCATCTCCCTGTTTATAAAAATAAGAAGCATCCGTTGAATATTGTTGAAATGCGCTTTTAATACCTGTCTCCAATTTAATGTCATACGGCAGTTTATATAATAAATCAGAAGAAAAATCCACAAAATGCCTGTTTTGATGACTCATACCGTCACCTGAAGTGTTGAAAGCTTGTGGAAATATCACATTTGCCAGATATTCCTGTTCCATCTGATTGTTCGTAAAATTGTAGCTTAACTTTGTTTCCCACTCTGAACCCAGTGAATCGATCTTGTATTTAATACCGAAATCGTTTTGGGAACTTAGAAAAGGAGTGTGATTGTCTATGTCGTTATCAATTTCTGAAAGTTTTTCATCCGTAAGTGCATTGATCAGACTCAGACCCTGTGTATTTGAATTTGTAAGGCTTCCGTTGAGCCTGCCATCGTAGCTCCATGTTATTTTTTCATTCGGAGCAAAGTTAATGCCGTAAGACAGATTACCCTGATTGCTTTTGCGAAGAATTTCGGAATGCTGATTGACCACAAATGGCGCAGAAGTTTGGCGGGTAACATTCAACTCGTCAAAACCGCCGTTAAAGGTGTAATTGGCATTGACATAATAACTGGAAAATTCTCCGCCGTTGTTATAGCTGAGCCCTGCAAAATAATTGCCTTGTTTTCCCTGATTCATACCCGTGTTCACACTGCCAAATCTACCGATCTTGACCCCTTTTTTGAGAACGATATTGACGATCCCGCCTGAACTGGAAGCTTCATATTTGGCTGAAGGCGTGCGAATAAGTTCAATTCGTTCCACACTTCCCGGAGGCAAACTGCGCAATATGGTGTTGAGATCCTGATTGCCCATTTTTTGTTCACGACCATTGATATACACGGCTGCAGGAGCTGTAGTTCCGAGGAATATACCACCGTCCGGATCTACATACAAGCCGGGAGTCGCTTCCAGCAATTCGAGGGTATTGGAGGTGGTGCTGACCAGCGGTTCTACATCCACAATGGTCTTTTCCCCATCCTGTCTCATGAGCGGTCTGCGTGCTTTAACCGTAACTTCACCCAGATTGACAGAAGTTTCCTTCAGATTGAATTTAAAATTTTCCTTGTTTTTAACAACACGGATCGTTTTTTCAAGGGTTTCGTAACCCAAAAATTGAATCGACAGCATATACATACCAGATGTCAGCTCTCCAAAAACAGCTTTTCCATCCTGATCCGTAACGCCGGCAAATGACTTGTCTGAAGTTGTTTCATTCATCATGATGGTCGCACCCGGCAAAGCCTGATTCTTTTCATCCTGCACTTCGATCACGACCGATTGTGCATATGATACAAATTGACTGATTGTCAGAAAAATAATTATATTAAAGAATTTACTGAAATGCATAAAGTTGAAATAAATTTAATTCATTTATTAAATGCAAAATTGAATAGAAAATTGTCTTGAAAAATCGTTATTCTACCAAACAGCATCGGGGTTATGGACGAATCATTCAACAACATACTGTATTTCTGTTGTTTAAAAAACAATTTCCAGTTTTTTGGGTTCAATGATTTAGACAGATAGATCATTTTTTCAGACAAAATTTTTATGCCTGCAATCTCCGGATTCCGCAAAATGATTTGCAATGGTGTTTAAAAAAATCTGGTGTTCTCGATGGCTTTCGTCATCTCTGCATAATTTTCCAAAGATTCTCCTTTGCCTTCCCGGATCCTGAAATATTGGAGATAGATGATCAGATTTCTTTTCTTGTGATGTAACGCGTGGATCATGGTTGGAAACTTTTCCTGACCTCCCTCTAAATTAAAAGATGACTCAAACCTTTGTCCATATTGTTCGTTGACATTCAGGTACATTTTAAGTACTGGTAAATCCACAGGCAGACCTATTTCAGGCAAAACCTGAAGGAATTTTAGATGCTCTTTCCCAAGAAAATCTCTAAATTCTTCATCATTTGGAACCTCCCGCAAAGCCCGAATTGACATTGAGTTGGTGTAGGCCACTTCATGAATATTTTTCTCAGAAAACAATTTTGAACTCCGGTAATTGAATTGGCTGATCATAAGAATTTGCTTCACATCGTTGCGAATATCATATAAAACGGATGTTTGTACTTCTTCTCCGCCAAAATTAATTTTTTGGGCTTGAAAACTTTCAGGAAAAGGGATCGTGATGTGAAAATCCGCAGTAGGATTCTTTTTACTACATGCCAAAAACAGCAAACTACCTATTACTATGATAAAAGTATGTTTCATCCTTATGATGTCAGGGTTCATCTAAAACCACAAATATACAAAGCTTTGAATTCTTTGACGATCTATATACATAGTGATGATAATCTTCAATAAATCAAATCACAGCTTTCTGTGATAACCAATAGAATGATTGAAGTTAAATTCGTTTAAACAGTAAGGTCTTATTCAAAGTTTTGGGAGGTTACACGGAGAGCTACAGAGGCTTTCACAGAGGACCGCAGAGTTTTAACAGACAAATTTATAACTCTTTGGAAATCTGTGTATAACAGTGAATTTCTTTGAAATTCAGAGTTGATGATGACAGCAAGGAATTTCCTGGCTGAAGATAAAAAATATACACGCAATTACTGAAACGACGATCCATGTCCTGATCAACAGGGCATTATTTCACATTCCTTAAATAATCAGCTGCACTCAAAGCTGCTATGGTGCCATCTGCAACGGCCGTTGTGACCTGACGATATCTTTTTACAATGCAATCACCGGCAGCAAATACACCCGGAATGTCTGTCTTCATATCAGCATCAACGATGATCTCATTGCGTTCATTCATTTCGATCAGGCCTTTAAAGTCTTCCGTACCCGGAATGTACCCTATAAAAACAAATGTTCCGTCGATGTCCATTTCCGTTATTTTGCCGGTGGACAAATGCTCCATGCTGACTTTTTTAAGTTTTTCATCCCCCGAAAATCCCCTTAATTCAGATTCCATGATGAATTCTACCTTGGGATTTTTTTCGGCTTCCTCAATGGCATGTCTGAATGCCTGAAAATGGTCAAATTGGTGAACGATCGTTACTTTATTTGCATAAGTCGTCAGTGCAACTGCTTCCTCCAGTGCTGAATTGCCTCCACCCACAACCACCAGGTCTTTGCCCGTAAAAAATTCACCATCACAGGTTGCACAATAAGATACACCTTTCCCTTTAAATTCATCCTCACCGGGAATATTCAATGGACGAGGCCTTCCTCCGGGTGCCAGGATAACGGATCTCGCATGAAAAATACGACCATCTTCGAGTTCCACTGACTTGATTTCGTCATTGAGGCGGTAAGTCTGTATTTTTATGTTGGATTTGATCTCGCAACCAAAGCTTTTGGCTTGTTTCTTCATGATGGTAGCCACGGCATAACCTGAAGTTGTTTCAACCCCCGGATAATTGGCAATTTCATTGGTCAGTACCATTTGTCCCCCGATGACACCTTCGTTGAGTATCAGTGTCCGGAGTTTTGCCCTAGAAGTGTAAATTCCTGCGGTCAGGCCTGCTGCGCCGGCTCCAAGTATCATGACATCATAAATATTTTCCATAGTTCATTGAAATAAAATGCCGGTTACCCGTTGGGCAACCAGCATTGGTATACATTAAAACATTAGATTATTGGAAGTTGAAATCCAGAATTGAAGTGATCTGCTTGTGGCTTTGGATACTGGAAGTTGCCTGCACCATTTTGCCATTTTTGTAATAAACAGTGAAAGGTAAGCCCATAAACCCTCTACACATCTCAGCATTGCGGATCGGAGCTGCTTCTCTGGAATCAAAAGCCATAGAGTAGAATTTAATGCTTGGTCTTTCTTCTTCAAGCTCTTCCATCACATCATATACCGGAATACACATTGGACCCATACGGCCGCAGCATACCATTACGTTTTCGTTTTCATTGATGATTTTTCCCAGTTCATCAGCTGTTTCAATTTCGTGAACTGCAGTTTGCAACATCTTCATTCTGTTAAATTTATTAGGTTAAATATGAATTTTTTGAAATCGGATGCAAAAGTATATCTATTCTGGTCCAGTACGTGTCTGTTGGTCATTGGCATAAACCAACGTGCAGGTTATAATGTTATAACAAAAAAGTTATCATGGTCGAAAAATCTGAAAATTAACAAAGGAAATTTCGGTGTATAACTTGAAAATTAAGACTCTGTGCTGATTTGTGTGGATTTATATTTTAGTTGATCACTAATGTTCTTTGATTCCATGATTTTTAAAAACTTATTGGAAAAGCTGTATTTTGGAAAATTACACAAAAGGCGCGAAACAGACACGAAATACTAAAAGACTAAAGGCTAAAAGACTATCAACCTAAACAATTTCTATTTTTGTACTTTTGTATTTTAAACAGCATACATGAGTGATCATAATATAGGGGAAAAAGATTGTTTTCAAACAGATAATGCTGCTCATTGCTTCAGTTTGCTGATCCCTGATGACCTGGAATTTCTGAACGCCAAAAAAGCGCAGGTCAGTTATCTGAAGGGCGAAACAGTCTTTAAACAAGGCGCGTTTGCACCCCATGTATTGTACGTGGTCGAAGGATTGGTAAAAGTATTTCTTCAGACAGGAGGTAACAAACAAATGAACATTCGCCTTGCCCGGCAGGGCGAATTTATCGCTTTTACCACTGTTTTTGAAGATACAGTTTACCCCTACAGCGCAGTGGCCATCAAGGATGCTGAAATTTGTATGATTGACAAAACAGCGCTGAAACAGCTTCTGTATCAAAATCCTGATTTTGCCCTCAGGATCACTGCCAGAAATTGCCAGAACGAAAAACGATACCTGGAAATGATCCAAAATCTTTCCTACAAGCAAATGCGGGGCAAACTCGCTTCTGCCTTGCTCTATTTGTCAGACGAATTTATTGACGAAAGGGTATTTTTGTATCTCACCCGGCAGGAATTGGCTGATTTTGCCTCCATTACCATAGAAAGCACGGTCAAATTTTTGAAGGAATTTGAGCGGGATGGGGTGATCCTGCTGGAAGGGAAAGATATTCTGATAACGGATAAAGCCAGACTCGAGGACATATATCAGAAAGGATAGAGTAGTATAAATCATATTTTGTAAACTAAAATACAAAGATAAACCCAAGAGCTAGGAAGCCGGCAATTTCTCCACCTTTAAACATATCAACCCATTTGCGCCCGATATGCCCAACTCATCAATTTAGCTTCAATAAAAAGAGCTATTGCACCTAAATACTATCACTGAAAAAGTTCAATAAACCTACAAAATAGCATTCAGCCATAAAAATATTTTCCCGAATTATTTAATCTTCCCAACTATTGCCCTTGCAGGAAGACCACTTCCTCCTTTCTACTTCCCGTTTTTGAATCATCACAGGAATGCTTTGGGTTAAAAGTTATGGACAATGATCCCCACATTGTCAAATTTTTAAGGATCGATTGGATTTGAAGATCATTGATATGTTCAGGTTTAACATCTTCCGGACATGGATCAAAAGGGATCAGAACTTTATTGAGTACTACCATCCGGACCTGCAGGCATGCTTTGTTCTATACTTGTTTGAATTTGTACCTAATTGTAATGAAGGATATCTGAAATAAAGGAATAGCAAAAGAATACTCTAAAACACCGAATTTTCCTGATTGAATACCTTGAAAATCGCAGTTAAAAACAGGCTGCTTGGTTGAAAAAAACATCATCACTGATGATCAATTACTACTCAGGCACGAGAAAGTACTACCCAGGTGTGAGTAACTACTACCCAGGCGTGAGTAACTACTACTCAGGCGAGAGTAACTACTACTCAGGCTCGAGTAACTACTACTCAGGCTCGAGTAACTACTACCCAGGCGTGAGTAACTACTACTCAGGCTCGAGTAACTACTACCCAGGCGTGAGTAACTACTACACAAGCGTGAGTAACTACTACTCAGGCTCGAGCAACTACTACTCAGGTGAGAGAAAGTACTACCCAGTTGTGAGAAAGTACTGCCCAGGCGTGATGGTCTGCTGCTTTGAACATTTGAACATTACATGATCCGGGGTGAAATTCAGTGGCTTACATCAATTATTTTACTACGGTATTACCATCTTCTGAATGTGTTTTAGATTGTATAAACATTTGGCTCCTGATTGATTTGTGCGAATTATTTTTAATAGATGTAAATGTTGAGCTTGATCGTCTTTTAGCGTGTATTCTTTTAGCGAATGATTTAAGAACCCCAACGGGCAGGCTCCGATCAACGATTTTTGATTTAAGATGTCCAATACATCTAAAGTCATAATTCGTTAATCTAAGTTTACCTGTAGGAGCCTGCCCGTAGGGGGGTTAGATACTCTGTATGGCTTTATTTCTAATATCAAATTTGTTCCATGTTCTGCCAAAAAAACACTAATTCAATTTTTAAGGCCCTAAAAAACAAAAGACTCTCCAAGAGAGCCCTTTGTCTGAATATTTCATTTTCAGTGAATTATTTATAAGAAATCGAGGTTCTTTGTATCTATCCAACACGCAATATGTATGGATTCAAACTACCATTTTTCTTAGAAACATTAATCTTTTTCACCTTTAATTACACCAATCCCTGTGCCAGCATTGCTTCAGCAACTTTTACGAAACCGCCGATATTGGCACCTTTGACATAGTTAATGGTTCCGTCAGCTTCTTTGCCATATTTTTCGCAGGTACCGTGAATATTGATCATAATGGTGTGCAATTCCTGATCAACACGTTCTCTGGTCCAGTTGAGGCGCATGCTGTTTTGAGACATTTCAAGTCCTGAAGTAGCGACTCCACCCGCATTGGCAGCTTTACCAGGTCCATAAAGGATCTTGGCAGCAACGAACATATCTGCGGCTTCGTTGGTAGACGGCATGTTAGCACCTTCTGATACGACAAAGCATCCGTTTGCAAGTAATGTTTTGGCATCCTCTGCATTCAGTTCGTTTTGAGTAGCACATGGTAACGCTATATCGCATTTAACACCCCATGGGGTCTTACCTTCAAAAAATTCGCAATTGTATTTTTTGGCATATTCACTGATACGTCCGCGTTTGACGTTTTTAAGATCCATTACATAAGCCAGTTTTTCTGCATCAATTCCGTCCGGGTCGTAAACAAATCCATTAGAATCGCTGAGTGTAACGACTTTACCGCCGAGTTGAGTTACTTTCTCACAAGCATATTGTGCTACGTTGCCTGAACCGGAAATAACCACTCTTTTACCGAAAATGCTAAGTCCGCGGGTTTTCATCATAGCTTCTGCAAAATAGGTACATCCGTAACCTGTTGCTTCAGGACGTATCAGACTGCCACCCCATTCCAGACCTTTGCCTGTCAGGACACCGGTAAATTCATTGCGGATACGTTTATATTGGCCAAACAGATAGCCGATTTCGCGGCCACCAACACCGATATCCCCTGCGGGTACATCTGTATCCGGGCCGATATGGCGTTGCAATTCAGTCATAAACGACTGCGTAAACTTCATTACTTCATTATCACTCTTGCCCTTCGGGTCAAAATCAGAACCACCTTTTCCGCCACCCATAGGTAATGTGGTAAGACTATTCTTCAGAACTTGTTCAAAAGCAAGGAATTTAAGAATTCCAAGGTTTACTGTGGGATGGAGTCTTAATCCACCCTTGTAAGGTCCGATTGCGCTGTTCATTTCAATACGGAAACCTCTGTTAATCTGGAATTCACCTTTGTCATCCAGCCATGGAACACGGAAAATGATCACACGCTCAGGTTCAACCATACGCTCAAGAATACCCTTATACTTAGGATTCTCTTCGATAAAAGGCATGAGCGATTGTACAACTTCCTTCACAGCCTGATGAAATTCGACTTCACCAGGATTTTTGGCAATTACTTTTGCCATAAACTGTTCAACTTTTTGGTCAATGATGATGTTTGATATAATGATTAGTAATTTAGTTGTGAAATACAATTTTTTTAACATACAATATTAATCATTTAGGCAGGAATCATCCGCATTTTATACTGTTTTTTTATTTGAATTAAGTATATGGAAATCAATTATTTGGATAGAACAATAAAAATTTGCGTGTTATTCTGAACCAATCTAAGCAAAACTCTTATCTAAAACAGCCCGTCATTGGCTTTCAACACTTGGAAGGCAAGATATTTTTTTGTATGAATGCCAGTTTTAAGCAGGAAAAATGCTTAATTAAAACAGACTAAAGATGCTGATTTACCCCATTTTTTTGTTCAATTTTGTTGTGAGTTTAAAAACCAAATCTTTTTAAAAAATGATCGACGAAAACGAACTGATAAAGGATCCCGGGGAAATCGGAAAACTGCTTTTTGAACGCACGGAAAGGCTAAAAGAGCTTGCTGCCATCAACCAGACCAATGACATTCTGCGTGAAGGAAAGCCTGTGGATGAGACGCTTCAACAACTGGCTAAATTATTGCCTGGCGCCTGGCAATATCCTGAATATACAGTTTGCCGCATTTCTTTTAATGGAAAAGAGTATTTTTCTCCCGGGTTTAATGAAACACGATGGCTTCAGCGTGAATCGTTTGAATCGATAGATGGAAAGTCCGGCTACATCGATATTTTTTACACTAAAGAATTCATCCATCTTGATGAAGGTCCTTTTTTGAAAGAAGAACGACACCTGATCTCCAACCTGGCAAGCGCCATCACCGGCTATCTGAACAGTCTGGCTGCCAGGGAATTGCTGAGGAAGGCGCGTTTAGCTGAAAAAGAAAAATCTACAGATAAATCTCAGGCTGAAATCCCTGTCAGCGGAAAACAGCTGCTTCAACGTTTCCTCAATAAAAACAATGCAGACCGGGACGTTTACCATGATCTCTGTCCGTTTAAGGTAAAAGAAATTTTACTGGTTGCCAATCTCTATGATGCTTACGCGATTGAGAAAGAAGGGCGTTTTTCTGAATATGTGCTGGGTGAATACGACCAGCTGAGCCTGACTTCTGTTCCACGCATCACAGGTGTTTCTTCTGCTGAAGAAGCAATTTTGCAACTCACTTTAAAGCACTTCGATATGGTGATATTTATGGTGGGTGTTGATAAAACGCTGCCCGTAAGTATTTCAGGACAAATCAGACGGGAATTCCCCTATATTCCCATTTTTGCTCTATTGAATAACAATTCTGATGTAGCATATTTCACTTCTGTGAGCGAGCGATATAAAGCCATTGACCGTGTTTTTGTCTGGAATGGCGAAAGCAAAGTGTTTTTTGCCATGATTAAATTGCTCGAAGACAAAATTAATGTCGAGAATGATACCCGGGTCGGATTGGTCAGAGTTTTGCTCCTGGTAGAGGATAGTCCAAAATATTATTCCCGATATCTACCCTTGCTTTATCGCATTGTGATGGATCAGACACGCAGGATAATAGACGATGTGAGTACTGATGAATTATATAAGGTATTGAGGCTCCGTGCACGTCCCAAAATATTACTGGCTGCAAATTATGAAGAAGCTATGCAAATCATAACTGATTACGATGATTATTTACTTTGTTTGGTTACGGATGTAAAGTTCAACCGAAATGGAAAGGAATATGGAGATGCAGGATTTGAATTGGTAAGTTATGTCCGAAGGTTCAATGCTGATCTTCCTGTGATCATCCAATCGTCTGACCCCGAAAATGCTGGTCGTGCCCATGATTTACGAGCTATGTTTTTTGATAAAAATTCCGATAGTTTATCCCATGATTTTAAAAGCTTTATAACACATTATCTGGGATTTGGAAATTTTATTTATCGCAATGCAAAAGGAGCACAGATTGCCATAGCCAGGTCATTGAGGGAGTTTGAAAACCTGCTTCGTACCATTCCGGATGAATCACTCATTTATCACGCACGCAAAGATCATTTTTCCCTATGGCTAATGGCCCGGGGCGAAATACAGGTGGCTAAAATTTTAAATCCAGGCAAAGTAACCGATTTTGAGAGCCCCTCAAAACTCAGAGCTTATCTGATTGAAGTTATACAACAATTCAGAAATGAACAGGATAAAGGTAAAGTAATTCCTTTTGAGGAATCAGCGCTGTCAGAAAAACATAATGTGATCTCGCTTGCACCTGGATTGCTTGGAGGCAAAGGCAGAGGACTGGCTTTCATCAATACGCTGATCTATAATTATGATTTCAGCAAATATGTTCCTGATATAAATATTCATTCTCCCCGTACTTCTGTGATTGGCACGGATGAATTCGAATATTTTATTGAAAACAACCGAATCAATGAAAAAATAACAGATATTGATAATTATGAAGAAATCAGGCGTATTTTTATTTCCGGAGAGCTAACAAATACTTTAAAACGCCGGCTGTGGATACTGGTTGAACAAATTACCAAACCGATTGCTGTACGTTCTTCCGGCTTGTTCGAAGATTCTTTGGCACAACCATATGCCGGGATCTTTGAAACATACCTTTTACCAAACAATCATCCGGATACCAATAAGCGCTTTTCGCAATTAATGGATGCCATTAAACTGGTTTATGCATCGGTATATTCACCTGAAGCACGCGGTTACATCGAAGCCATACATTATAAACTCGACGAGGAAAAAATGGCCATCGTGATCCAGGAAGTAGTTGGCCATCAATACAATGATGTATTTTATCCCCATATCAGCGGTTTGGCACAATCGTATAATTATTATCCTTTTTCTCACATGAAACCCGAAGAAGGGTTTGCTGTTGCTGCCCTTGGACTTGGAAAGTACGTAGTGGATGGAGGAAGTGCCTATCGATTTTCGCCTATATATCCCACTGTTGAGATCTCTACTGCAGAAGATCTTTATAAGAATTCACAGATCCGATTCCTTGCGGTTGACCTGGCAAAAAGTGATGTCAACCTCCTCGAAGGTGAAATGGCTGGCTTGCGCGAACTGGATATTGATGTGGCTGAAAGTCATGGAACACTTAATCATCTGGCTTCAGTTTATGAATTTGAAAACCAAAGGCTTGTACCCGGTATTACCAATCCCGGACCCAGGGTGATCAATTTCAGCAATGTATTGAAATATAACTACAGTCCTATGGCAAAAACCATAGAAACCGTCCTGGATATTGTAAAAGAAGCCATGGGAACACCTGTTGAGATAGAATTTGCACTCGATCTTACCCGGGATGCCAATTATAAAACTACTTTTTATCTGTTACAAATTAAACCATTGATCGGTGCAGAACAGGATTATCAGGTGAATATGGATAAAATAAACCGCGATGAAATTCTAATATTTTCTGAGAAAAGCATGGGTAACGGACTGATTAAAGACCTTACCGATGTGATCTACATTGATAACCAGATTTTCGATAAAAGTAAAACACAGGAAATGGTCCTCGAAATCGAAAAACTGAATATCATGATGCGTAAAGAAAACAGGAAATATATTCTGATTGGTCCGGGGCGATGGGGTACGCGCGATCCATGGATCGGGATACCGGTAAACTGGACACAGATCAGCCATGCCAAAACCATCGTGGAAACCAGCCTTGAAGGATATCCGCTGGATGCTTCATCCGGATCTCACTTCTTTCATAATGTCACCTCCATGAATGTTGGTTATTTTTCTGTTCAACCTGAATTGGGAAACAGCTTTATTGATTATGAAATGCTCAATAAGCAGCCACTCATCTCTAAAACAAACTTTTTCAGGCATGTCAGATTTGAAAATGCGCTGAACTTACATATGGACGGACGAAAACGGATGGCTGTGGTAACATGGAAGCAAGGGGAAAAATGATAAAAGGAATTTTCTATATACCTGCGCTCAATTGATCATGGCAAACCCTTTATGCGGTTATTTTTTTCAAGTGCTTTTTTGTCTCATTTCCGGCAATCATTATGCAATAAAATTGTAGTTATTTAGTGTCTTAAAAATTGAATTCGTGTATTTTTTGGCAGAACTTTAAAGAAATTTGATGTAGAATTAAAGCCTCACTGAATATCGAACCCATGCGGGCAGGCAAAGGATTAACGATTTTAGATTTTAGAATAGAAATACAAGATCTGAAATCGTTAATCGGTGTTCCTTTGCCTGCCCGTATGGGTTCTTAAATCAATTTCTTCTTTGGTTCTGGCTTGTCCAGCTTAGGTGGTTAGCTAATTAGTCTGTGAGTCTCTTTGAATTGAGCGTGTACTTTGAGCAAAAGACACCAAATTTGTCCTGGAATCAGAGGTTTTAAACCTTGGTATAAATCATTAGCCAATAGACTTAAGACTAAAAGACTATTGAGCTAAACAATTAAATAAATTTTTATTAAGTCTACGGTTCATTCTGATCATTGCCTGCTGTTTTTGCCAAATTTCCTGTTTTTAAATGAATTGGAAAACTGGTATTAAACAGTTAACAGTTAAAATATTAGGGATTTCTCCTTACCAAAATAATAATTCAAAACTACTTGATTAAATAATCTGTTAAAATCAAAAATATGACAGTTAATATGTACATTTGTTCGACATACTTTTGTAAGTATTTCTTATAAATTAAACCTGTTTTCGATTACATGAAAAAGCTTCGGTTTATGGTTATTTGGTTAATTCGTAAGCTCAGATACTTCCACCAAAAAGTGATAGTTTTCTCACTTGGTTCGATTTTATTTTCTTTTCGGTAAAGCTGACAAGAATTCTGAAAAGCTTTTGTTCGGTCTTGATTCCAGTGTCAGGTAAAAAAGTGTAAATGCTTCTTTTTTTTAATATAAAACCTTTAAAATGAAACACGGAAAACTATTTTTATTCATGCTGATTTTGCTGACACTTGGTTTGAATTCCTGCAGAAAGGATGCTGACAATTTCGTAGGCAGCTATAATGCCAGAGACTCCTGGGTGATTCAGGGACAAACCAATTATTTCGATTATTCATTTACCATTACAGCGTCTGCAACGGATGATTCAAAGGTTCTGTTGAATGGTCTGGGTGATATGCAGGGAGTTGCTGTTGAAGCCATCGTCAGTGATAAGAATTTAACCATCCCCCAACAAACTGTTTTCTACGATGGTGCAAATATTAGTTTATCAGGTTCAGGGTCGATCATTGGTGTTGACCTGACTATAAGCTATACATTCCAAGTGTCCACCATCGTGTTGAATGTAAATTGCAGCGCTACCAGGCTATAGATAAAAGATTTCAAACCTGAGTTCGATAAAAATGCACCTTTTGAGGTGAAGGTTCCCGGAGGATCTGAAAATTGTATAGATCTGCATCCAAAGGTGAAATAAATGAGGAAGTTGATCCATCGATCTCAGGTTTGAGTTTTTTGTGTCAAATCAAAAAAAGAATTGAATAAAAAAGAAGGAATTGATTTGACTCCTGTTATCGTGTTCAAAGAGCTATCCACCAATCAATAAGTGTTTCCTGAATCCGATAGCAGTATAAATTGTTATGAATATTTTTCTGCTCATTCAAACCAGCTTGTTGATTTGAGTCGTATAATTTCCAGACATTTTCAGGAAGTCATGATCCTACTGATTTGCTGTATCACTTGTCCGGATTCCTTCATCTGCGTCACCAGCATCCAGTCATGGAACATCCCCGGATATTCAAAATAATGGTTTTCAACACCTGCGGCTTCCAATAATTGTTTCAGTTTTCTGGCATCAGCCAACAATACATCATGCGTTCCGATAAATACAGATATAGGGCATAAACCGGATAATTCCCCGTAAATCGGGCTAACTCGAAAGTCTTTTGGATGGATGTTACCTGCATATTGCTGCCCGGCAATTTTCAGACCTTCCGTACTGAGGATTTTATCATATTTATCTGTCAATGGAATGTCAGGATTGCTCATTGTTACATCCAGCCAGGGTGAAAGTAATATGATCTGATCAGGTATTTTATGATGCGATACCATCAGATGCTGACACAATCCAAGCGCCAATCCTCCACCCGCAGAATCTCCCATTATCGTGATTTGCTTTGATGGATATTTTGTCAAAAGTTCCAGGTACAGCGTTTTTGCAAATTGATAAACTTCCTCGCAGGTGGATTCTGGTGCTAAAGGATAATCCGGAATGATCACCTGACTTTGAGTATGCAACAACAATTGACGGATAAAAGCCCAGTGAAGGCCGCTGATGTTGCTAAAATAAGCGCCTCCGTGAAAATAGAGGATCATTCTGTCAGGGTCAACAGATTTTGGGGAAATGATCCAGGTTTTTCTGCCAAAATGCTCAATTTCTTCGATATTGTAGGTTTTTGCCATATCGGAAGGGATTCTGGCGGGCTTTTTCGGGAATTTATTCTTTGTCACCATCCGGGTAAACCGTTTCTTCATCCCCAAAATGCCTGACAGTAATTGAATGAATTTTGATTCAATACTATACGGCTCGCCGTGAACGTAGTCAAAATTACCCATTTCCCTTTTTACTTTTCAACACTTTATCAGCAGCCAGTTTACCAGTCAAAATAGAAATGGGCAGTCCTGCCGGGCTATAAACCCATTGTCCGGCCTGAAATACTCCGGGTATTGGCGTCAAAACTGATTTTGCCACATGCAGCATGTGATTTACCGAGGGCATGAAAGCATTGGTGAAAGCCCAACCAGTGATCGCACCATCGGTATTGGAAGTAAGTTTTTGGATGGTCAGCGGAGAAGAAGAGAATTTTTCCAGCACTTTAGACTTCAGCCCCGGAAAAATGAATTCATCCAGGATCTCTACAGTAATATTTTCCATCAGATTTTTCATCTCAGGAGTCCAACCCAGTTCGTCTATCTTTCTTGCGAGTTTAAAGTCATAGAGTAAACTGACCACTACGCCGGTTTTACCTTCAGGCGCCATATCAGCATCACGCAATGCAGGTATGGCAATCTCAAAAGTATTGAGTCTGAAATAATCGCGTATATACTGGCCAACTTTGTTTTTCCAGGTGACATCGTCCTGTTTTATCGTGTGATCCTTTATAAACCAATCGATTTCCTGTTTTGAAACTATGGATAATCCTCTTGGGTCAGGAGTATAGAAAAAATGCCCTGTACAAATTTTACTGAAATGTTCCTTGCTTTCCTCCACGGTCAAATACACGGTAAAAACAGAATCCGAACCTTCAAGGTCTTTTAATTCAGCTCTTTTTTGCTTTACCTTTTGCGACAATTCCGGCGAATGGAGTTCCTCCAAAAGAATTGAATTGTATAATTGTTTCATGTCGCAAGCCCAGACCAGATGATCATATTCGTAACGAATGCCATTACTATCTTCCACATATTTCTTTTCGGGATGGATGCCGGCAATGATCGTATCCGTTTTGATGACCCCGCCTTTTACTTCGATATATTCCGCGATACGGTCAGTTACGGTTGCTGTGCCTCCATTCGGGTAAAAATAATCCAGGTAAAGACTGAAATAACTCAGGGCGAAAGAAGTGGGAGTCTTTTGAAAAAAATGTTGGGCGATCATGTCTATCAACGCCTGGTTGCCGGTAAATCTTCTTAAATATTCCTCCACAGGCTCATTCAGTTTTCTGATCTTTCCTATCGTCACCAAAAATTTAAACATCCAGGGCAGCAATTCCTTAAAAAGGAACTTTTTGTTTTGTGGAATATCCATAAAAGCCGGATTGTCAATGCCATAGAGGACATCCATAAATCCCATTATTTTTCTGATCTCTTTGATAATGGAAGTAACATCTGCAGAATTTTCTGGAAAAAACGATTGCAGGAAGGCTTCATATTCAGCTAAACTACTTTTGTCCCTGACCTCCATGACCCGGTCTGCAATGCCAATGGTAACAATGCTCCTTTTAAATTCGATGTCAATTCCCAGTTGCTTGAGCATCGGAAAAACTATGCCAGAGTTTTCAACAGATCTCAGGCCGGCATCAAAATAAACCCCGTTTCGTTCAAAAGTCTGTACCAAACCACCCGTTTTGGCTTGTTTTTCGAATAAAATAACAGACTTTCCTGATTTTACCAGATATGCCGCTGCAGTCAGTCCTGCGATGCCTCCTCCAACGACGACTACCTCACACTTCATTTTATTCAAATATTGATTTTTACAGATTATAAAGTATCCCGATCTATCCCGATCATTTCCAGACTTCGTTCGAATATCATTTTTCCGGTTGCCCTGTTCCTTGCATGTGTTGCCGGAATTTCTTCGTGGGTCAGGTTAAAAAACTTTCCGCTGACGCCTTCCATTTCAGGAGAAGATGCCAGAAAATATAGCGCTTCACCCGATATTTCAGGATTCTTAAGCATTGGCTGGATGAAGTAGCGGGAAATGAAATTGTACACCTTGCCATTGTTGGTTCCGATGTTGGATTTCACTGCCCCGGGATGCATGGCATTGATGGTAACCCCGCTTTCATTCAATAAATCATTCAGTTCCCAAACGGTCATCAACTGAGCTGTTTTTGAAGCACCATAGCCCAGATATCCGTTATATCGCCGCTGATCCCAGTTGAGGTCATCCAACTTTAGTCCGTTAAACCGATGCCCTTCTGAATTGACATGGATGATCCTCGAAGGAGTGCTTTCCTTCATTCTGTTGAGTAACATCAATGTAATCAAAAAGGAAGACAGGTGATTTACACCCCAGGCCATCTCATAACCATCTGCGGTCAATTGCCTGGTGGTCATGTGAACACCTGCGTTGTTGATCAACACATCGATATGAGGATATTGATCCAGAATGGTTGCAGCTGCTGCTTTTACCTGCTTCAGATCAGACATATCTGCGATGATGTATGTTGGTTCGTATGGAGATAAGGTGCGGATCTGCGAACACAGTTTTTCTGCTTTTTCTTTATTTCGCACGATCATCACGATTTTCGCATGGCCTTTGGCCAATCTGAGAGCGGCTTGATAACCTACCCCTGATGTGGTGCCTGTGATCACGCAAAGTTTGCCATCCAGGGAAGTGTCAGAGATGCGTTGCGGTTTCCGACCAGATGAAATAAAGTTGAGTTCCTCGGGAAGTTTTAGTTTTATGCCCATTATCCGAATTTTTTAACCAGAAAACGCCGGTACATTTTGCCAAAACGGGGAATATTGTTAAAAATATCACCCCACAGATCGTAGTAGTCCCTTTGTTCCTTTATCAGTCCATCCGCACTCAATGTCAACCGGGTACAACCATAAAGCGGGGTATTGGGATATTTTTTGAACATCATGGTCATGATCCATTCAAAAATAATGATATTCCCATTCTGGGTAATGTTCATGATTTCCATCTGAAGCTGTTGTGTGCGCTTTGTCAGACGATTGCACATCGCAATAAAATCTTCCTTACCTTCAATGCGTTGGATGGTATCCTGAAAGATGATATCATTGTGATAATAATTAAAAATATGTGCCCAGTCCGGTTTGCCTTCGGTATTGTAGGTTTTGGACCACAGCTCTTTGACGGTTTCTGCGTTTAGCGGTATGATGTCTTCTATGATATTCATTTTTCTTAATTACTTCAAAAATACAATGATAAGGAATTTGATGGAATATTTATTGACTGTTTCTTCATTATTAAAAAATGCTTTCCTCAATAAATACTACATTTGCCCGTCTCAATCAAAAACAGATCCATGCGTCAAACTATTTTATTTCTGGCTTTGCTTTGGAGTATTTACCTACCGGGTCAATCTAATATCAGCATCATACCAAAACCGGTGTTAATGGAAGTCAAACCGGGCAACTTCCCATTGCAACATGCCTACTTAAAATACACTGGTGAGGAAAGCAATAGCATTGCATTTTTCCGTGGTCTGATCCATGAAATAACCGGACTGGACATTCCTGAACAGCCTTCAAAAAAACATACTTTACCTATAGAATTTTTAATATCTGATACTGATTCAACACATCCCGAAAGCTATCAGCTTGTGATCACCCCGGAAAAGATCACCGTGCAGTCACCTTGCATCCAGGGGCAATTCTGGGCAGTACAAACTCTTCACCAACTGATGCTTTTTCACCTTAAAGACAATTTTGAAATTCCCTGTATGACCATAACGGATAAGCCTGAATATACTTGGCGTAGTCACATGCTGGATGTTTGCAGGCATTTTTTCCCGGTCGATACGATCAAAAGACAGCTGGATATGCTTTCACTCTACAAAATGAACAAATTCCATTGGCACCTGACTGAAGACCAGGGATGGCGGATCGAAATCAAAAAGTATCCCTTACTCACTCAGGTCGGAGCCTGGAGAAAAAAGCCGGATGGTAGCTTGTATGGTGGATTTTATACACAGGAAGAAATCCGGGAAATCGTCCGTTATGCAACTGACCGGAATATCGAAGTCATTCCCGAAATAGAAATGCCAGGACATTCCAGGGCAGCGCTGGCGGCATACCCTGTGTTGGGATGCACCAAAAACCAATTGGAAGTACCGGATTATTATGGTGTATTCCAGGATGTTTATTGTGCCGGACAGGAGGAAACCTATCGCTTTCTGGAAGATGTGTTAACTGAAGTGATCAGCCTTTTCCCTGGCAAATATATACACATCGGTGGTGATGAAGTCCCGAAAGAGCGCTGGTCCAATTGCCCGGTTTGCCAAAAGAAAATGAAAGATAACATGCTTCCGGATGAACATGCACTGCAAAGTTATTTCATCCGCAGGATACAAAGGTTTTTAAAGGCAAACGGCAAAACCATGATCGGTTGGGATGAAATACTGGATGGAGGTATCGATGAACAAGCGATCATCGAGGTTTGGCGGGGCGAAGAAAAGGCAAAGGAAGCATTGGCCAATGGAAATAAAATCCTCCAAACACTTTACTTCGATTCAAAACCAGCTTCCCTGACTCTGGAAAAAACATTTCACTATGATCCTTCTACGGGTCAGCATAACAATAATATCCTCGGTGCAGAATGTCCCTTGTGGACAGAATGGGTCAACCCGATGAATCTTGATTATATGATGTATCCCCGGCTCCAGGCTTTTGCAGAAGTCATCTGGAATAAAGGGAATGATTTTGAGGATTTCCGAAACAGACTACAGGCTCATTATACATGGATGGAAGAAAACGAGGTTCTTTATGGAGCCGAAGATAAAAATCTGATACAGTGCGGTATAACTTTTGTTCCGGCAAAAATTATCAGGGTCATCCGCGCTGAATATGGTTTGGAGGAAATGAACATGAATTATTATTTTGAAGATCAGCCTGATCAAATCCATTCCTTTAAGGACTCGCTCATTCTCACCCAACATGGTAAAATTCATTTAACCCCAATGAGAAAAAACCGCCAGGCTGCAAATGCTGTAACGTTTCATATCGAAGATCACCTGGGTGTCGGAATAAAACCGGTTTTTGGTCATCCTGCCAACCCCGTCTACGATCGTGCAGGCATCTACGGACTGACAGACGGTATCCGCGGTTCCTCGGATTTCCGTGATGGCAATTGGCTCGCCTGGCAGGGTGAAGACCTGGATGTCATGCTCGATTTCGGCAAGGAAACAACGTTTCGCTCCATTTCTTTAAGATGTATGCAGCAAACACAATCCTGGATTATATTGCCTTCGGAAGTTGGCTATCTGTATTCAACAGACGGAAAAGATTGGCAGGCTTTAGCTGTAGTTGGACACAATGAAGAAGAAAGGAATTATGATCATATTTTCCACGATTTTGAATATATCAAAGCAGGTCCTCCCGTTAAAGCAAGATATGTTCGTGTCATAGCCAAAAATTATGGCATCTTGCCGGAATGGCATCTTGGCAACGGGGGAAAAGCCTGGATTTTTGCAGATGAATTGATCATAAAATAACGCATTGAGATTTCAACTGTAATTTTTTGATTGCTGATATTACCTCCCTAAAACTTAGTACATAATTCATATCCATTTTAAAGCTAAAGTATGGTTCCGTTATTATTTTGCACAAACTTTCTGCGCTGATCCTGATCTTTTGTAAATTCGCGGAAAACTGTTAAAACAAAAGCTGAAATAAAAAACCAATTTTAATTTTATTCAATGAACGACCTCCAAAAACAAGCACTTCAAACCATATTAGAAAAAGCAGTTGACCGCAAAAAAGTATTTGGCACTTCATTTTGCATTAAATTTCAGGGTGAACAATGGTCCGGACAATCTGGAAATTTCACATACGATCAGCCGTATTTCATAGCAAGTACCACAAAACTTTTTATTTCAGCTATTTTTTTACAGTTTCATTCAAAAGGCATACTTTCCCTCGAGGATAAAATCGGCAAGTTCCTCGATAAGCAAACCATGCAAGGATTACATTACTATAATGGAAAAGATTACGCAGGAGAAATCACGCTCAAAAACCTTTTAGCGCACACTTCGGGTATTCCTGATTACTTTCAGAATAAAGGCCCACAGGGTATCAGCCTGGAAACTGAACTGAAATCCGGAAAAGACCAATCCTGGACTTTTGCTGAAGCAGTCGAGCGAAGTAAAAAGATGAAACCGATGTTTATTCCCGGAACAAAAGGCAAGGCACATTATTCCGATACCAATTTTCAGTTGCTCGGAAAAATCATGGAAAACCTGACCCAAAGATCTGTAGCAGAAAACTTTGATGAACTGATCATCCACCCATTGGGCCTGCAGCAGACATATCTGTACAGTTCAACTGAAGATCAGCTTCCGAAGAATATTTTTTTCAAAGACAGTGAATTACCAATTCCCGGAGCGATGAGTTCATTCGGAGCGGATGGCGGTGTGGTTTCAACCTCTGAGGAAATGATGATGTTTATTGAATCATTTTTCAATGGAGAGTTCTTTCCGGCTTCCGTGATTAAAGGGTTAAAAGTATGGAATTCCATTTTCTATCCGGTAAAATCAGGCATTGGCATCCACAGATTCAGGCTACCCTGGCTATTCAATCCGACAGGTGTGATCCCGGAACTCATTGGACATTCAGGTTTGTCAGGAGCAATGGCTTACGCCAATCCGGAAAAGCAGTTGTATATAACCGGAACAGTTAACCAGATCGCCTATCCTGAAACATCTTTCCGGCTGGCGATCAGGCTGATACATAAACTGATGGCAAAATAGTATAATACTACAATTCCTTTGAAGGTAAAAAACTGATTTGAATCAAGAATAGAATCAACAAATTTTTCGATTAATCAAAACCGCTCGATATCCATTATCCCATTCCGGTTAAAGACGATGCGGTAACGTTTATAATCTAACTGTTCTTCAGATTTCATCTGAATCACCAGATTGAGAAAATAGATCCTTTCTCCCCGGATGACCTTGAATCCGGATTCTTCATCCGGAATATAAAGTGGAAATTCGGGATCATCCATCTTTGTGATCAGGCTGGACAGATTATATCTGATGATATCATGTATCCCGGATGTATTATATTGGGTGCTGTTGTCCAGCTCATTTCTTTTTATCCTGACGAGTTTTCTGTAGAGTATGATCTTTTCAGAAAAGGACTTGTTGTGGGCTTCCAATATTGGTGACCTGTCACGGAGCCGGAGTACGTCAACGGGTAATTTTTCGTCAGTGACAAAATCCATGGCCTCTTTACTCCAGCCGATTTCCTTCCCTTTCAGACTGATCCTCGTTTTATGGTCAAAATAACGCTTACCCAACCTGTGGGCAAAATAATATCGTGCAAGTTCCTTGATCCTGTCTTTGAGCATATAGCTCACGACCAACGCTACAAAAAACGGCATAGTGAAGTTTCCATATTTCTGCTGGAAGGAAAATGCCACCGCTGTAGCAAAAATCATGGCTAGTCCGGCAGCAATACTGTAATAGATCTGCTCGGTCAACACGCCTTCTCTTTTTTTGTTGGCTGTGAGAAAAAGCTCATTTTCTGCATATTTCTTGAGCAAACCCATCCTGAATATCAATTCCCTGTTGCGTTTTTTGTCTTTTTTATCTACAATCGGAATTCCTGTTGATTCTTTATAATCTATTTCGTTTTTGATCAATTCGAGCAGGCGTACTTTTGCATCACTGATTTCTTTATCCTTGCTTTTTTCAAAACTTTTCAACAGCCTGAAACTCTCTTTTTCAACCACATTGCTCATGAATTCATCTCCAAAAAGAAAATAATTATACAGTTCTTTTGAAATGGTCGGAGCATTGATGATCTTTTTGAGCGACCGGTAGTTTTTAGTGATCTTCAGTAAACTGTCTACATACTCCTGAAGCAGAAATAATTTGTCCTCAACAGTTTCATTTTCAGCAATATGATTGCAACTTTTACTTACAGCGCTTTTGAATATGGACAGAAACATTTTGATATGATACTCATATTCAGCACGATGCGTCCGGGACGGATTGGATGCCAGTTCTTTGAATGAGGTTTCCAGCATTTGAAGGGGTAAACTCTTTTTACCTGCAATATCTCTGAGTAAAAATACAGGAGTGATCAACCTGATATTGGATTTAAGATCCTTGTAAAAATCGGTTTTTTGATAGGTCAATGGATTTATATCCAGGCTATTGGGTATAAATATCCAGGTATTCAGCGCAAAATCACTGATATTTTTCTTCATTCGGGCTTTAAACCCCAATTTCAGCTCGATTGAAAACTTATCATGGATTTTGATGAATTCTTCTATCATTTCTAAATTTTAAATGTACACAATCGTCCAAAAATCAGCACTTTCAATTGGTTGATCCTCTGAGTGTCTTACCCTTTATACTTAACCTGCAGATTCTAAAAGAGTTTTAGAATTAACCTTAAAAGAAGGAATATCTAAGGATTGTTGTAGTAAAACACTGTTGCTTTTTCTACTGCGAACAAAGTTTTATGGCAATGTCAGTTCATATATTTTCCCGTTTTCCACACTGGCGATTTCTTCCGTCATAAACAGTGTTTTCCTGCCGAAAAAAAAGATGGCCTCAACTTGTCCGGGCATCGGAACAAACGGATATTCGATCTTTTTACCTTCAAAAAACTGATTCCCCGGATAATTTCTGAATACGATCAGTTTTTCCTGCATCAATAGCGCCAGATCTCCTGATACCGGATCGATATCAGCCGAAGTTACACGCGCAGCTGTGGTCGTATTCCCTGTAATGATACTTCCGGCTAATCTGGCAATGTGCGTACCGGGACTTGCCGGTAATTTGTATAGTTTCGTAATGCCTGCCAACGGACTACTTCTGTCTTTGGTAAATAAAAACAGAGAATCATTTTTCCAAACCATTGCTTCGACATCAAAATGTCTTTCATAAGCAGGAGGAGGAAAGGCTGTTTGGTCTTCAAAACTAAAAAAGATGGTTTCAGCTTCAACAGCATTCTCCGAAACACTTTCAGGATCTGGTATCCTGTATATTACCTGGTCTTTTCTTCCATTGTTGTTATTGCCAAAATCACCAATATACACTCTTTTCTGGTTGTCTGCAGCCAGTTCCTCCCAATCGATGTTGGTTGCATTGTTGATCCGCAGGGTTTTCAGCACATGACCACTGAAATCGATACAATACAATTCATTTTTCCCGCCGGAATCATTGTGTGACCAGATTTTTCCCGGAGCTGTTATGGCCATACCGGATGATTCTGACACTTCATAAGGCACAAAACCGATGATTTTCGGGGAGATCTGGATTTTTAGTGTATCCTCCTCAGGTTCATCCTCATCCGGCCCATTCGGATTTTCCTTTTCGCACGCGCAGATGCTTAAATTCAGGACGAAAATGCCGGCTACCCAGAATAAAAATATTTTTTTCACGAAAATGATTTTAAAAAATTTGGACAATTGTCTGTCGATCAGACATATATCATAATGTTCATCTCAATAATTCATACGGCTTAAAACAGACCAAATACACCTTCAGGCGTGATCCCCAGGAATCGGAACCATGTTTCCCCCGCTATAATATTCAACACCCAGGCGATGACCATCATGGTAAAACCGAATTTGAAAGTATCCGTGAGACTGTATTGTCCGGTTTCATATAAAAGCGCAGCAGGCTTTGAATTGAAAGGCAAGACATATACGTGTTCGATCATAAAAGCAACGGGTAGAGCCAGGCTGATCACTTCAAAGCCAAATCTGTTGGCTACACCGATGGCAATCGGAATGAAGATCATCGCACGCATGGTTTTGGACTGAAAGATCAAAGCGCTGAATATCATTACACCTGTCAGCAACAGATAAAGCTTCCAAAATTGTGTTTTTTCACCGATTCCTATTTGATCAAAAAATGCATTTACAGAGATGGAAGGCAGATCTGTAATGTCCAGGCCAGCTCCCAAAGTATAGGCGCCGGCAGAGAACAGCAGCAGATGCCAGGGAATATCCACGTCATTCCATTTAATAATACCGATCCTGGGCAATAAAGCTATGATGGCGCCGACAAAAGCCACAGCGGTTGCACTGATGCCGTGTATGCTGTCCGTTGCCCAGAAACCCAGAATGGCGATAAAAATAATAAGCGCTTTGACTTCCTGAAAGTCAATTTTACCCAATTTCCTGAATTCCTCTTTCAGACGTGCCATACCACCGGCGATTTGAGGAATCCTTTCTTCGGGTTTAAGCGGAAAAAAAACTTTCATGGCAAGAATATATCCGATCAGCATGAGTCCAACCATGATGGGCAACATGGCAAACATCCAATCTGCAAAATACACTGAACCACCAATAGCGCCACCAATCAATGCTGCCGCGAGCAGATTGGCGCCTGATCCTGTGATAAAAGCTCCGGCGCCAATATTGATACTCAACAAATTCTGCAACACTATGCTCCTCCCGAAGTTTTTATGTCCCTGGTTTTGCCTGACCCCATAAATTGCCGCGATCACCATGAAAATGGGCAATAATATAGCAGCCTTGGCAGTAGTTGCTGAGATAAAGGCGGACAAAATAAGGTTGATCACAATAAAACTCAGGAAAATACCACTGGCGTTTTTCCCGAACCGGAGAATAAACCACAGGGCAAATCGTTTTGCCAGGCCAGTCTGAACCAGCATACTGGCAAGCACAAATGACATGATATTCAACCACATCACGGGATGACCCAATTGTGCATAAGCTTCCTTTTCCGGTAAAACCCCGGTTAAAACAAGGGAAATGATCAGCAACAGCGAAGTCTGGTAATTGGGAATGGCTTGTGTGATCCATAAAATAATGGATCCCAGGAAAATAGCCAGCATATATACATTGCTTTGAATAAATGCCTCTAACCCTATCTTTTCAAAATGCTTCAGTGCTTTTTCCGACACGACATCATCCAGCTGTATGTTTTCCAAAAACGGAATTTTAAAGTAAAAGGCTATCAGTAAAAAGGTGATAATTGCCAGTGGAACACCAATGATACCAAGCCATTTCTCAAAACGCGTCTGATCCCTTTTAGGTAGTTTTTCTATCCTGTAATTATGCATGTCCAAAGGATCAAATTGCTTGCTATCTTCCTGGTTTTCTATTGTTTTTTTAGTGTGGTCAAGATCCATATAAGTTGGATTATTACAAATAATTATTTATTTATATTGCATTTACCAATGCTGATGACAGACTACTTGTTGGTCCTTTTACCATTTGGTAAATGGATTCTTCATCAACATAGAATTGTAATAACGCACATCTCCCGTGACCTCTTCACCGAGCCATTCAGGTTGTTCAAAAGCTTCATCTTCTGAACTCAATTCGACTTCTGCGACCACCAATCCTTCATTTTCTCCATAGAATTCATCGACTTCAAAGGTGTGTTTTCCCGATTGCACCAGATATCTGGTTTTGTCGATCACACCTGGTTCACAGATCTCCAATAATTGCTCCACTTCTTCAACCGGAATTTCCTTTTCCCATTCATATCTGGAAGCGCCGGAAGCGCTACCTATCCCTTTTATGGTGATAAAACCGCTGCTACCCTTGATCCGGACTCTGACCGTTCTTTCCGGAACAGACGACAGGTAACCCTGAGTGATCCTGGTTTGTTTGGCAGCAAAAGGTTTAAAATCCCCTTTTACCAAAAATTTTCTTTCTATTTCCTTAGACATTTTTTTTGTTTTTATTGTTTAGGCAGTTATTATAGTTTATGATGTTTATGATGTTTATGATGTTTATGTTTGGAAAACTACGTAACACGTTTTAACGTTTGGTTGTGCAATAAATTTAAAATCAATACTCCTGATTTTTTGGGCTTATCCATATCAATAAACCTCATAAACCTTATAAACTTTATAAACCTTATAAACTTCTCAAGATGTTTATGATGTTTATGTTGTTTATGTTTGGAAAACTACGTAACACGTTTTAACGTTTGGTTGTGCAATAAATTTAAAATCAATACTCCTGATTTTTTGGGCTTATCCATATCAATAAACTCTTTAAACCTTATAAACTTTATAAACCTTATAAACTTCTCAAGATGTTTATGATGTTTATGTTTGGAAAACTACGTAACACGTTTTAACGTTTGGTTGTGCAATAAATTTAAAATCAATACTCCCTATCTTTTGGGGGGCTTATCCATATCAATAAACCCTATAAACCACATCAACTTCATAAACCCCATAAACCTCATAAACCCTTAAACCTCATAAACCCCATAAACCTTATAAACTTCTCAAGATTTTTATGATGTTTATGTTTGGAAAACTACGTAACACGTTTTAAAGTTTGGTTGCGAAGAGCGTTTAATTTGTACCCAATTTTGTCTATTTGATTTCTAAGTTCCTGATGTTGGATTTCATCAGCCAGATTTAAGTCAAAAGCTACAATAGACTGACTCAATAATTCCATCAGACTTGAAAACCCCATTTGATAAAAATGTGCCTGATCTTTTGCATGTGTTCTTGAAGAACCTTCTGCCAGATTTGAGCCAACAGAAATTGCCGCCCTTCTCATCTGATTCGTCAAGCCAAACTTTTCACTATCCGGAAATCCAGCCGTAAGGGTATATACAAACCTGATCATTGCCCGTATATCACTCCAGACATGTAATCTCTCAAATGAATACTCATGATCTTTTTTTGGCTTATCCATATCAATAAACTCTTTAAACCCTATAAACCTCATAAACCCTATAAACCTTATAAACTTCTCAAGATGTTTATGATGTTAATAAAGTTTATGCTGTTTATGCTTGGAAAATTAAGTAACACGTTTTAACGTTTGGTTGTGATATAAATTTAAAATCAATACTCCCGATCTTTTTGGGGGCTTATCCATATCAATAAACCCTATAAACCACATCAATTTCATAAACCCCATAAACCTCATAAACCCTTAAACCTCATAAACCTCATAAACCCCATAAACCTTATAAACCCCATAAACCTCATAAACCCCATAAACCTTATAAACCTCATAAACCTTATAAACTAACTTAAAATTAATTCGCCAATGGCTTATCAATCATACCAATCACCCTTTTGATCGCCTGAAGATAATTGATGTTTTCAACGCCTTCCAAACCGAGATCACTGATCGTTTTGAGGATGTCCTCAGTTTCTGTAGATTCAGAATTGATGGTGACCAGTCTGGCTCCGTTGATAAGCACAATGCCATACTCGCAAATGGTGTTGTTGACCATATAACCAAACCGTTGTTTATGCACTTTGACCGCAGCCAGGTCAGCGTGCTCCCTGACCATCAGAATAAACTCGTCGTATGTGTAAGTATCTTTGGTCAATTCAGGCATTTCAACCATGAAAGCCGGAAATACTTCATTTTTAAGTACTTCAGCTGATATGGGGAATTCCCCTTTCATCAGCGGATTCCATTGTTCAAGATCATTGACCGTTTGAACATATGTTTTGATGTCCATTTTACCATCACGTATCTTGGTATTGTTGATGTCATTGGTCCTGGACAAGATATAAATCTCATCTGAATGGCGTTCCCATACTTTTTCCGGAACGGGCACAGACAATCGTGACATTCTGAAATGAGCCTGGTCAAAATTTTGACCAAAGGACCTGAATTCAAACCTTGGTTTCGATATCTCCCCAATTTTTAGTTCTTCTTTACCCATTTTATCAAGTTAGTTTAGTTTATAATTAAATAAAGGGAAAGCTATCTTTCCCTTTATTTAAATTTCAATTCATTGATTCGTTAGTTAGGAGTTGCAGCAGTGTTAACAACGCCTTTTGAAGGAAGCATCCATCCCATTGTAGCACCACCATCAGGAAATCTTCCCCAGGATTTGTTTGGATCAGCAGTTGGTTGACCAGCACTTGGTGCAGGATATTCAAGTCTGTTTACGACTTGTCCTTTATTGTTGAATAGAGTAACGCCATCGGAATTGCTTGTGCTTAAGCCGAAGCTACCTGTTCCTTCAACAGCTTGATCGTTATTTACTTCTGTGTGTATGATAAGATAACCTTTTGCAGGCACTTTCAATCCTGCTTTGATAAATCTTTTTGCTGCAGGTTTTGAAACATCATCCTGGACCGCATATCCGGTCAAATCGATTTCTGTACTACCTGAGTTGTAGATTTCAGCCCAGTCAGGATTGGAAGTGTCCGGAGCTTTTGTTCCATTTGAAAACACTTCATTTACTACCAATGGAGAAGCAGATGCGATGCCGCTTTTAAAAGTCTCAACGGTTGCCGGAGCACCTGTTGGATAAACGGAAGTCAGATCCACAGCATTTACCACCTCAATATAGTAGCCGATTTCAGTTCCTAAAGGAAAACTATCAATGGTTGCTGTGAAAACTCCATTTACAGTTCCTGCAAGATCTACTGATTTGAAAGTAGCAGTCGTCATGTCTTTGAAGTAAAGTTTTGCACTTTTCAAAGTTCCGTTGTCATCCAGAATCGTTGCAGAAACCACTGCCTTTGAATTTCCGGTTTGGTCATAAGAAACATCCTGGATCAATGCGCTTGTTTTTTCTCTTTCACAAGACGTAAAAAAAGCGGCAGTCATCAGGAAGATACCTAGTAATAATAAATTCTTTTTCATAAAAATTGAATGTTTTAATTAATAAACTTATTTCTTAACGTATATAAACGTTTAATTATGCAAAAATACTAAAAATCAATTTCAAATCTGGATCCAAGCCACCAATAATCGAATCCTCCTTCTGGAACTGTCCAATTATATTTTGATTGAGCATATTCGTCATGATCCACAAAAGTTCCGTTCAAAATAATTCTCACATTATTTTTAGCCCACCAGGTCAATCCCATTGAGTATAAGGTGCCGGCTCCTCCGGTAACCACATTGCCTAAACCGACACTGGTCGGATTATTGATATCTCCAAGATTGGCGTTTAAATTAATGGTACTGTATCGTGCAGCCAACTCCAATGCGCCTTTTTTGGTTTTAGGTCTGACTCTGGTAAATTCAGCTTCTTCGTAATTGAAGTTTTGTTTTTCACCAGTCAGAAAATAAGCAGCTTCTACATAAAAACCATCAAAAATCGCGTCTTTTAGTCCGGCTCTCGGGACATCATCATAAATCTGTCCTCTTTGAACTATAGTATAATGGTATTCGGACTGAATCCTGAATCCTTTATATGCAAAAGCAAATTCCGCATTGGTCAGAATAATATTTTGCACATCTGAAATTACATCTGTATCAAAAAATCTTTTTTGGTGTGTTCTGATCTCATCGTATGTTTTGAAGCGAGTCACATTATATGCACCTTCGTCCGTGATCGCTGGCGTTCTATAAGATCCACCAACTCCAAGAGATAATGTGAAGTCAGTTTTGTTGATCGGATATCCGACTAAACGACCTGTAAAAGCCAGGCTGGATTCTTGTCCGGTTCTTTGCTTTCTACGAACGTCGCGTGTGCCACCATCAACGGCTTCTAAAAATTCGTCGGAAAAAATACCTGCGCTGGCATAGAAACGTGGATGTGAATATGCAGCAGCAACACCGTTATGCCTGCTGGGGTCAAACTCACAACTTGCAGGTCTTTCCATGAAAGTAACATATCTGGATGTCGTGTTGGTCATCATACCAAATGGCTCACGAAAATGTCCGATTTTAAAACTCAGATTGTCATTGAAAGCATATTTTAAATAAACATCGTTCAAATCTATCTCAGCATCCCTGAAGTCTATATCTAATTCCCCATACCATTTTTTACTTACCTGGGCTTTAAATGCAATCCTTAATCTTCTGACGTGAAAACCATTGCTCAGCTGAATGGCTTCAGGTGCATTGGTAGACGGTGATAAAGAATTATTGTAGTTGTCAAAAAACAAACCACCGTCGAAATTGATCCTGAAGTCGGTCCAGAATTTAAAAGACTTGTCCTGAGATTCAAAAGTGATGATCCCATTTCTGGCTTCAACTGTCAATGGAAGTCTGTCAACTTTTTGACCATATTGGTCATAACGGGCAGTAGTATCTGTTTCCTGAGCCCTCAAATAGCTGAGTGACATCACAAAAAAGAATATGAACAAAGTAATTTGGAAAAGTTTTCTCATGATAAAAAGATTTAAGTTATAATTATAAATTTTGAATGAATCTTATCAGATTTTCTCCTTTACTGATATTTAATTTTTTTCTTAATCTGTACCTGTATGTTTCCACACTTTTTATAGAAACGTTGAGTAAGGGGGCGATTTCTTTTGATGAAAAGCCCAATCTAAGAAAAGTGGCAAAACGCTTCTCTGTTTCAGTGAGTTTAGGATACTCCTCTTCCAGTTTCCTGGAAAATCCTTTATGCAACTTCTCAATTTCAAGGTTAAAATTTTCCACTTTATCATCAAAACTCATTTTGAGCTTCATATTTTTTAGCAGATGATCTATCTTTTTGTTTTTTTCCTTTTTGTCCTCTGTTTTTTGAATATCTTTTAATTGCTCAGCCAGTTCTTCGAGATAGTTCTTTTGCTCAACTATATTTAAAGCCATATTCATCAGCTCCTTTCGACGGAATTCAAGCCTTTTCGCCATGGAAACATTCTCCAGTCTCATGGTTTTCAGGTCAGATTCCATAAGGGCTTTTTGGGTGACATAATGTTCATTTTGCTGCTCCAACAATTCATTCTGAGCAATCAATTTAAGTTTATTCTGCCTGATTATGAGCCAGATCGCTAACACCATTAAAAGGATAAAACCGATTCCTGCAACCCACCAAACAAGATTGACATGCTGAGGATCAATAACTTCGGCGATTTTGCTACCCTCTGAAGTGATTTCTTTTCCAGGGCTTTGAACCAACGGAGTAAACACTTCCTGATTAAATACGTTTTGAACAAAAAACAGACCAAAAAAAGACAGTAACCCGGCAAAAATAGGCGTCAGTATCCAACCAACCAGTATTTCTGCCAGCATTTTAATCCTGACTTCCTGTATTCCCTTAACAAGTCCTATGCCTATGATGGCTCCTACCACTACCTGTGAACTGGAAACCGGCACCAGAGGAATGGGTGGCAATCCGATTGAAATCAAAACATTTGAAAGCGTAGTTGATGAAAATATAAACAATACCAGGGATTGAGCAAGCACTACTACAATAGCTGCTTCTGAAGAGATATCCATAATCCCTTTACCGATTGTCTGAATAATCTTCCTGCTATAGGTTAAAATCCCTAAAGCTATGGAAACACCTCCTGCAAGAAAGAGGATTTCGGTGCCGCCAAGTTCAAATATGCCAAAGTCCAGAATAATATTCGGTGCATGCCCGACAAAAACTCCGATCACATTTGCTACGTTGTTCGCTCCCAGACTATAAGCTCCGAAAGCACCAACTGCAATCAACCCCCAACGGATATATGAATCCAACAGGATCATGTGTATTTTCATTTTCCTGAGCACATAACGCATCAGGAGAAAGAGTAATGCGGAAAAAGCAGCTCCGAGCAGCGGCCCGGAAATCCAGGTAGTAACTATTTTAGAAAGCACAGCAGCATCCGTTTCGCGGCCGGCAAATAAATTCCAACCAATGATGGCTCCCACAATTGCCTGAGTGGTTGACACGGGTAAACCATATTTTGTCATTACAAACACCGTAAAGCCTGCTGCCAGCGCAACTGTAAAAGAACCCGCCAACTCATCTATCAGCCCTAGAGAACCTAAGGTCTCAGTTGTTCCGCCCCCTTGTATTGCTGCCCCGATGATCACAAAAATACTGGCGATAATAGCTGCCCTGGCAAAACTGACCATTTTTGAACCAACAGCGGTACCAAATATGTTGGCTGCGTCATTTGCTCCCAATGACCATCCAAGAAAAAGTCCGCTGGATAAAAAAATGATAAACACTATAAAAATTTAAAAAGCCCTTTTTATTGCCATCACAGAAAGCAGGTCTGCTGCTTTTTTCGATGCATCTGAAACCTGTTCTATATGTAAGGTGAAATATCTTAAATGAAATTTTTCGCTCAGCTTGAGATCCGGCATTTCCCTGAATACTTTTCTTTTGATCGCGGCAGCCAGTTTATCTGCTTCTGTTTCATAAAAATAAACCCTGTGAAGCTGATCTTTCACCGTTTCAGGAGATCTGAAAAACGCCCTCGCTGCAGGAATCAAAGCTTCCACAGTAGCTACAGACATCTCGGTCAATTTGGAGAGATCCTGGTTCAATTCCCCAGGTATATTGGGCACTTCGACCTCAAACTGATACAAATTGGTCTTCATAATATCTATAATATCATCCAATTCCTCCAGTAACCTGAGCATGTCTCCTCTCAATTGTGGCATGAGGGAATGCTTGTAAAGCCTGTTCTCAATATCTTTGCCCAACAGATCTGCGTCTGATTCCAGTTTGGAAAGGGTTAATATATTGTTCTCAAAAGCCTGGATATTACCATATAAATAGTTGTCCACACCTTTTTTGAAAACTATAGAGCCCTGATCAATCGAATCGATAAACTTCTCAAGAAGCTCAATAACTTTATTGGATTTGGAAAAAATAGCCATGCTGCTTCATTTATTTCTAATTACAAAATTAACATTAATTTAATATTGAAGCATGACTACAATAAATAATTATTGCTGTGTTCGACAAAGTTCCTTACCCTGGCATAGTAGTAATAATTGGTAAAAATAGTAACTGTATTTCAGTACTTTATTCAGTTATTGTAGGGTATTAAAAATATGATGGATTAATCAAAGGCTGGATTAGTAGTGTTTTTGTTTTTAAGTAAACATTTGAATTCGATAACCTAAAGCACTACAAACAGGCTATTATATAAGTGAATTTGATTGAAGAAAGATAAAGAAAATCAAAAGTATTTTCCGATTTTTGTTACCAGAAGTGAAGAAACAAGATATAATGGAAAATTTTGGCTATCTCATTTTGGGACGTCTCCGTTTTCCTCCGGCCATGCCCATAAATTTCTGCCCGGATTTACCCATTGCAGCAACATGACGCATATTTCCTTTTGATGCAAGGACTTGTTCGAATTGCTTCAACTGATCTTTAAGTTGTTTTTCTGTGATTTTGAGTTTGGAAGCATCTTTATAATACTTTTGAGCGGCAGTCCATTTACTTTTTGTCGCATTGATACTTGCCAGCTGAATCAGGATCAGGGCTTTTTCGTTATCTGAGGGAAGTTTAAGGCCTAAGGCTTTATTGAAATAAGTCTCACCTTCGTCCTGATCTTTACGGTTTAAAGCGAAAGAACCTTTGAGTATATAGAAAAAAGCTCTGTTTGTTACATATAGTAATTTAGGCGTTAATGTCAGGTTAAGCCGTTTTTCCGCTGCTTCAAACTGCTGTAGTTGAACCAATTCTGCAGCTGACTGAATGGTTCCAAGCATCAGGTAGCTAACCAACAACAATACACCGATCAATAAAAGAATGAAGGCATACCAAAACCCATAAAGAAAGGATAATACGATTCCGCCTCCCAGAAATAAGGCTATCAGCGCAAATTTTAAGTATATATTGATTTTTAACATAAGTAGTTTTTACTGCACAAAAGTAAAATTTTATCCTGAATAAAAACTATTCGACTGCTTTTTAAAAAATATCATTTCTTGAGCATAACATAATATTTGAAGGCAACTCCATAAAATATGCATTGACAAATTGCTTACTGAAAATGTGCTCATAATACGTCTTGGTTTCTTCAAGATCCTTTTCGGTAATATTTAGTCTGTTGAATAAAATACATCCCTTGTCATTCAATAGTCTTTTCATGGAAGAGAGCACCGCAGATGTTTCAAATGACTCAGGAACCTTGCTGTCTTCAAAAATATCCATTAGGATCAAATCATACTTTTCCCTGCATACCTGTAAGTAAACGAGGGCGTCCGTATGAAATATCTGTAAAGGAGACTTAAGGTCATACAGTATATATTCATTGGCTAATCCGATGATAATCTCATCAATTTCCACTATATGATACTCAAATTTTTTGTGAAATATTTTTTCAAGCATCTGAGGTATTGAGCCCAATCCAAGACCTAAAACCAATACTTTTTTTATAGTCAAAGCAGACCAATTCATTCTTTCAAAACATATCCTGAAATTGTGGTACTTATCTTCAAAAGAATACACGGCATTGGCTGCCACCAATTGATATCTACCATCCTTGAGAATAACGTCCAGGTTTTCATTGTACTCAGAACCCGTTCTTTCAATGTAAATATCTGTAATATAACTTAATATGATCTGCCACCATTTCTTTTTCATTTATTCAATTTAAGGATGTTTTCAAAAAATAAAAAAAATTACTTTACTGATCTTCGCTGAATTTTTGCAGCGTTTTGGTAATAATTTTTGGTTGGTTGGACCTAACCTGTTTTAATCCTTACTTTTTTATCATTGTTGTTAAAACTATGACAAATCGTTTAAAACCCGATTGATCTTTTTGTGCTTATCCCAGTATGAATATTTCTTTCTCAAACATTTATCCCTGGATATAAATGATGTATTTTTCTTTGAAAAAATCCAAAGCAAACAATTCATGAATATCTCTCTTCTCATAGTATTCTCCTCGTTGGAGCTCTTTTAATTCTTTCCTCAGATCTCCACCTTTATAGGCAATCAGGCCATTAGGGTATGCATGGATATGCTTCTTTTTTAAAAGTGGCCTGGACCATAATAACAGCTGACTTACATTGCTCACGCCTCTGGTCAAAACCATATCAAATTTGTTCTTGGTTTCTTCGGCCCGTTGGGCAAATGCCCGTGTATTTTCCAGTCCCAGTTCTTTGATAATTTCATTCACCACCTTGATTTTTTTTGCAGTCCCGTCGATCATGGTAAACTGAACATCCGGATAAAATATGGCCAAAGGTATACCCGGGAATCCACCTCCTGTACCGAGATCCAGAATTTCAGCTTTTTCCACCAACGGGTAAAATGGAATAACCGTCAATGCATGCAATACATGGTGTATATAAAGCTCTTCTATATCTTTTCTGGAAATAACATTGATCTGTTCATTCCAGTATTTGTACAATGGAAGAAGGTTTTCGAACTTTTCTTTCTGATCATCACTAAGTTGAGGAAAATAAGTATGCAAAATCAGCGATTCCATTTACCAGTTTTTTTTGTTAGGAATAATGAAAGAAAAAGACATGAATGAATAATATAAGAACATCAGGAAATCCAAAACAGGGAAATAGAAAAGCAGGTCTTTTTCTTTTAGTTTCAAAAAAGCTTTGTAGTTAAATATAATGATTAAAACGATCCTCAATCCCCATATTCCGGGAGCAAATAATGACCCGGAAAAAAACAATGCAAGGTAGAAAACAATATGTGAAGCAGAAAACAGCGCCAAAAGAATCTGATGAATTTTTTTGTACCTTACAGAAGTTGAGATGTGTCTGGATTTTTGACGCACAAAAGCCCGAATGTTTTTCGGTGGGTTACTGTACATGAAACTTTCAGGATCAGTTTGAATCCGAACGTTATCTTTATTTGCAACCGCATTTACGAGCAGGTCGTCATCTCCTGAGAGCAAATCCAAATGAGATGAAAACCCTTTGCTTTTACCCAAAACGGAAGCGTGATAAGCAAGATTTCTCCCAACACCCATATAGGGAATTCCGGCCAAGGCATAAGAAAAATATTGTAAGGCAGTCAAAAAAGTTTCATATCTAGCAAAAATACTGATAAACGTTTTCATTTTATTGAGCGGAGCATATCCAAGTACAATGCTTTTTTTTTCATCCAATCCCCACAACATCAGTTTCATCCAGTTTTCTGAATTGCATGCACAATCCCCGTCCGTAAAAATAAAATGTGTTCCATCCAGGGTGGGTAAAGCTTTATGAAGGGCCTTTTTTTTTCCGATGGACTTTTCATGTCTAAGCAAATGTAAATCAGGATGACTATTTTGCACTTCAGAAAGCCAGGAAATGGTACCATCGGTTGATCCATCGTCTATGATGAGTGTTTTGTATGATAGGGAATGTTGTTGCAACATAAGATAAAGATGCTGCTTCAAATTTTCAAGTTCATTCCTGACAACTATCACTAGCCATACCCTTGCTTCCGTTACCGTTCCATTTTTTTGCCTATAAACGGAAAATCTGGCAAAAATCATCAGCCAGAAAAACAAATTGACAACTCCGGATATTAAAGCAGCTAACAGCATTTGAAAAATAAAAGTAAAGATAATGATTCCCATCAGGTCTGTGGTTGGAAAAACAGCAATTGGCTTGCAAAAACCTCAGTTAAGGACATGCTGAAAAATTTTTTTTGCCATATTTCAATAGTTTTATAAACCATTTTATGGTTTAATTATTTGATATACAATGTTTTATTTAGTTAGATATTCAATAAATTCCGTGCAATTCCAATTTTACAACTTGGTTACAACGTACTTTAATTAAATACAGATCCTGCAAACTTTCTAAAGAATGCATCTATTTAACTATTGTGGAATGAATGCATTCAAACAGAAAATTAAATAAATTATTTGTCTGGAACAATAAAAAATGCTATTTCAAGTTATTTCATCAAACACTCAATAAATAAACCATAAGGGCATATCCCTTTTCCCCGTTTTACCAAAAATAAGATGAAGTTATTGTTAAAGGTATAATTTTTTAAACATTTATATATTAGATTAAAATTTAATATGTAATTTTGCTTGATATCTGCCTGATGTTAGGAAAATTAGAGCAGTCACATAGTCAATTTTGACTTGAAGTAACATTATATGATTCAGGTTTCAACTTTTTTAAATATAAACTCAAAGAAATGGTCACCAGGTACTTAGCATTGGTATTTTTTCAAATCGTTATAATTTCAGGCATCTTTGGACAGATGATTGATGATAATGTTACCAGATATGGTAATGAATGGATAGATTACAATAAAGTGTACTACAAAATTCCGGTTTCAGAAGACGGTGTATATAAAATTTCCTACCAGGAACTGTCTGAGGCAGGAATTCCGGCTTCCGCCCTGAAAGGAGCAGATTTCAGACTCTATTTAAGAGGTGAAGAAGTTGCGCTCTTTACAAGTACAGATCAACAATACTCACAGGAAGATTATATCTTGTTTTTTGGCAAAAAAAACAAAGGGGAATTGGATCGGTATATGTACAATGACCGCGAAAGCCAACTCAATCCGGAATACTCACTTTTTACCGATACCTCCATGTATTTTCTGACATTATATCCCGGAACGATCAACAAACGTTACCGCAATATAGAAAATGATCTGAGTGGAAATCTGCCGTTTAAAGAGGAATTTTATTGGCATAAACAGGAAAAAGTCATTTTTTCTGATCATTTTAAACCCACTCATGATGGTACCAATAATGTAACATATTCTTATCTTGACATGCCTGAAGGATATTCATCTCCAATGCAGCAATTCAATGAATTCAGTTTGCCTGTAAGCAATTTCCACAATTCATTTGAGAACGCCAAGCTACAATTCAGGTTAGCTACCAGTATTTCGGCACATAAAACAGATGTATTGATCAATGGCAATCTTACTGAAACCATTATTGCCAACGGCTATTCTGTCACTGATCATTTAATTGAAATAGAACCTGGGAAAATCCAGCCTAATATGACGATCCGGTTCGAAGGAAATGACAATACGACAGCGATCATTGACAGGAATTCCATACCGATAATCTCACTTAGTTATCCACGTGAATTTGTTTTTCCTGAGGCTGGTTATGTCTCATTCAGCCTGGAAACCTCCTTGTTTAAACGTTACTTTGAAATCCCTCAACTAAATCTGAATCAATCCAATGCGATCCTTTTTGATCTGGCCAATGAATATTTCCTGATACCTGAATATAATGCTGTTAGTGAATTGACAAGATTTTTACTTCCTCCATCCCATAAAGAAAATCAAGTAGTCATTTTTAACTCAACTGCTGGAGTAAAAGAAGCTCAAATTATTGAATCTAAGACTTTTACCGACATCAGTAACATCAATGTGAATTTTTTGATCATAACTCATCCCGCATTAACGGATGATGGATCTGGTAATAATTTTGTAGAAGAATATGCTAACTACCGGAGTTCGCTGTCCGGAGGCAACTACACGACACATACGGTATATATACAGGATATCTATGATCAGTTTGGTTATGGCATTAGCAGACATTCACAATCTTTGAACAACTTCAGTAATTATGTAAGGGATAAATGGTCAAATCTGAAATATTTGTTCATTATTGGTAAAGGGCGTGATTATGTGGAAACACGTACAAAAACCCAATTGGAAGATCCGAAAAATCAATTTTATATTCCGACTTTTGGTTACCATGGAGCGGATGCGTTGATCGCAGCCAAAAGCGGAACCAATGCGCCAGCGGTTTCCATTGGCAGGATTGCGGTCAGAACTCCGGATCAGATCCGGGAATATCTTACAAAGGTGCAGACACATGAAGACAATTTGAAATATGCACAAACAATAGATGAAAAGGCCTGGATGAAAAAAGTGATCCATTTGGCCGGTGGTTCTGGTAATGAAAGTGATTTGTTGAAAAGTTACCTGGACCAAATGGCAGAAGTGATTGAAAATAATTGTTTTGGTGCAAATGTAGTCACATACGGCCGGACGAGCGGAACAGCAACAGAAGCCGTCACGGATAAAATAATTAATGATATTGAGGATGGTGCCAGTATCATTACATTTTTTGGGCATTCGGGTGTATCCACGTCAGACTTTAATATCGGTGATTTAAACAATGACAAATTCCCTGTTTTTCTGAGTCTTGGCTGTTATTCAGGTGACATACATACCAGTGTAACCACGGGACAAAGTGAAAAATTTGTTTTGTCACCCCATGGAGTGATAGCCTTTCTGGCATCCTCCGGAACTGCCTATATTACCCCACAATTCATCCTTGGAAAAGATTTTTACAGCCGGCTTGGAAACGAAATGTATGGAGCTACAATTGGTGAAATTTTTAAAGACATTTTAGAGCAAAACAATACCAATACCAGCAGACCCATCCAAACGCTAACTCAGCAGTTTACCATTCACGGTGACCCAGCTGTCAGAATTCAACCACATGCCGGGCCGGATTTTACCTTTGATTATTCAACCATCCGGATTGAACCTGCAGTAATCAATTCCAATGATGATCATTTTGTTTTTTCAGTTGATATGATCAATCTTGGACGCTGTTCAACTCAGGATTCCCTGGACATAAAAATACTTAGAAAATATCCTGGCGGCACGGTTGATACTTTGATCCAACGTGTTCCAAGTCCAAAATACAGGCAAAAAGTTGAGTTGACTTTACCTACCGGCAAGGATGCCGGTGTCGGATTGAACAGCCTTCATTTGACCTTAGATTATAATAATACTATCGATGAACTGCCTGTCCCTGCCGCAGAAGAAAACAATATATTGATAAGTGATATAGGGTTTGAAGGATATGATTTTTTTATAATTAGTACAGGGGCCAAACCAGTCTATCCGCCTGAATTTGGGATTGTAAATTCTGCAGATGTAAAACTGCTTGCATCCACGTTTAATTTCTTTAGTCCCAGACAAGAATTTGTTTTTCAGATTGATACAACTGAATTGTTCAACAGTCCATTTTTAAAACAACATAAAGCCGGTTATGATGGTGGAATTTTAGAATGGGCACCAGGAGTTAATTTAGAAGAAAACAGTGTTTACTATTGGCGAGTCAGTCCGGATAGCTCATCCACCGGACTTGGATATATCTGGGCGGGAAGTTCCTTTGTTTATTTGCCGGGAAGCTCTGAAGGTTGGAATCAAAGTCATTTGTATCAGTATCAGAAAGATGTATTCCAGGATATGGAAATGGATGGGTGGAATCTGGATTTTGCAAAAGATAGTTACAATGTTGAACTTAAATGTAAAAAATATGATCCTATACAGCCAATGATCGCATTTGTCAACGGAGGTCCATGGGGTAGTATTAATCCTATCGTTCAAAGGCCTGCAATAAATATTCTTACTTGGGGTCCCAAAAAATGGCTATTTAATACATCGGATAGCAAATACGGAACCGTTGCATATCATCGCAATGGGTTCACGTTTAAAACACAAACAACTGAACAAAGAAAAGGAATAAAGAATTTATTAGAAGACACTCCTGATTCAACAACCATTATTATATATACAGTGTTAGGAGATACGCCTTTTCCTGGACTCAATATTGAGAATTGGGTCCAAGATTCTATTAATCTTGGATACAATATTTTTAGTGTACTAGAAAGTTATGGAGCAAAAGATATCAGGAAAATGCAAACAAAAGGAACAGTTCCCTACATTTTTATATTTAAAAAAGGAAAAGGTCCAATAACCGAATTAATTGGTAAAAACTTTGATGATGAAATCAAAGCATCTACTTTAGTAACAATCAACAAACAATCAGGGAAATTGATTTCCGCTCCAATTGGTCCGGCTCAGGAATGGGAATTTTTACTTTGGAAGGATATTGCACTAACAGAAAATGATAAATCTTATGTCAAAGTATATAAACAAAATGAAGATGTATCGGAGAGAATACTAGTCGATAGCTTGAATAGTGTTTTCAATTTAGATTTATCAACTATCGACCCGATTCAACATCCGTACCTACAATTAGAATATTTTGCTTCTGATGATGAATTCGATCGTGACCCTCCAAAATTCAATCACTGGAGAGTCCATTACAAAGGTCTTCCCGATGTAGCTTTGCTTTGGGATGAATATACCCTGTTTCACAAAGATACGCTTGGCCTAGGAGAGTCATTTATTTTCAAAGGAACAGCATTGAACAACAGTTCCGTGGATATGGATAGCCTCCTTGTAAAGTACACTGTCAGAAAAGCAAATAACACCGAAGTGGCATATTATAAGAAATATAAACCATTGACAGCCACGGATACCGTAAGAATCTCCTTTGAAATCTCCAGCCTGGATTTGACAGGAATCAACGAATTCAGGGTAGAATTGAATCCTGACAAAAATCCTGCTGAACAATTCTATTTCAACAATATAGGTGTCAAAAGATTTTACGTGTCCTCCGACAAAGAAAACCCGCTGTTGGATGTTACTTTTGATGGTATTCATATAATGGATGGGGATATAGTTTCTTTTAAGCCTGAAATCCACTTAACACTCAGGGATGAAAATGAATTCGTACTGCTAAATGACCCCGCTATTTTTACCAAAATCACCGTAATACATCCGGATGGCGCTACTCAGAATATTCCTTTAGACAGTGATCTTTTGGAGTTTAAGCCTGCCACCAGCACATCAGAAAATGTGGCAAAAATGATTTTTAAACCTACTTTTGAAAAAACCGGCGAATATAAACTTCTGGCTCAGGCAAAAGATCTTGCAAATAACCAGGCAGGAGAGAATGAATATACAGTCAGGTTCCGGGTCATCACCGATGAACAGATCTCCAATGTTTACAATTATCCCAATCCATTTAGTTCCAGTACTCAGTTTATTTTCACGCTGACAGGCCACCAGATTCCGGATCAATTGACCATCAGGATCATGACCATCAGCGGAAAAGTAGTCAAAGAGATTGACAAAACTGAGTTGGGTCCTTTGGTAATTGGTCAGAATATCACGGAATATAAATGGGACGGAAAAGATGATTACGGTCAAATCCTGGCAAACGGAGTATATCTCTATCAGGTAAAAGTGAAAGACAGTAGTGGTGAAGATTATAAAATACTGGACAATGGCGAAACAGATCAGAAGTTTTTCAAAAAAGGCTGGGGAAAATTGGTAATTTTAAGGTGACAATCTATCAAAAACAATTTAACCTGAATTTTATGCATTAAAACAGGCTTTTTTGCTAAAATGACATCTATGAACTATTTGACCTTAAGGGATATTCAACTGGCTCATGAACGAATTCATGGCATTGTTCACAAAACCCCTGTGATCCAATCACATTTACTTAACGCATGGTTGGGGCACGAAATATTTTTTAAAGTGGAAGCTTTTCAGAAAATTGGTGCATTTAAATCCAGGGGCGCATGTAACACTATCGCCTGGTTAATAGAAAATAATAACAAACCAAAACATATTGTTGCTAACAGTTCTGGCAATCATGCTCAGGCAGTAGCCTGGGCTGCAGGCAGATATAATATCCCTTCCACAATTTTTATGCCCGCGAATGCCTCCAAAATAAAAATCCAGGCTACCAGATCAATGGGCGCTGAGGTTGATTTGAGCGAAACAAGAGATATCTCAGATCAAAGGGTTAGTTTTTCTGCGCAAGAAAAAGATACTTATTGGATTCATCCATTCAATCATGATCAGGTTATTTGTGGACAGGGAACTGCAGCTTATGAAGCGTTAAATGAAATACAGGATATTGATTGCATCATTTCGCCTTGCGGTGGCGGTGGCCTGTTATCCGGCACATTGATAGCTACCCGGGGTTTGTCTGCCAAAACAAAGGTGATCGGCGCAGAACCACTAAACGCCAATGACGCCGCCATTTCATTGCGAAATAAATCAATATATAAACTCACTTCTACTCCGGACACTATTGCAGACGGAGCAATGACCCTGGCTGTTGGAAATATTACCTTTGAATATCTTCAGCAACTGGATGAATTATACGAAATTGAAGAAGAAAAGATCCTTTACTGGTCACAATGGTTGTCCCATCTTTTAAAAGTTGTGGTAGAACCAACCAGCGCCATGGCGATGGAGGCAGCCCGAAAATGGCTGTCAACAAAAAAAACGAAACAACGTCTGATGATCATACTTTCAGGAGGAAATATAGATATGGAAACCTATATGAAAATCTGGAAAATAAATTACCTTGAACAACTGCCAGCAATTCATAACTAAAAACAGGTAGATTATTTCCCGGACATCAGGAATAAATAAAAAGAGTTTTCATGAAATTTTTAATTTTTTTATCGTTAATTTCAACATTCGTGTTCCAAAATGCATTTGCCCAGGGATTTAAACGGGAAACGCTTGAACTGGCAGCATTAATGGAGGGAAATTTCAATACCAAAAACCAATCACTCATAGATTCCGGCTATTTTGATATTAGATTGCACATGAAAAGGATCTGGACCGAACGGGAAGATGCTGTTTGGTTATATGTAGAACAATCAGCTGCTTCTAGCCCAGATAAACCATACCGTCAGCGGATTTACAGACTCACTAATAAAGATTACAATCTCTTTGAAAGTGCTATTTTTGAACTTGCAGAACCTCATAGGTTTGTTGGTGAATGGAAATCACCTAATGCAGGAAAAACCATTGATCCTGAAAGTCTTATCCCCTTGGAAGGTTGTTCCGTTTATTTGAAAAAAGTAGGTGAACAGATGTATAGTGGTTCAACAGTTGCGGATAACTGCCTGACTGATTGGCGTGGAGCAAAACATGTCAGCTCAATCGTCACAGTGCTAAAAAACGGGTTGATCACCTGGGACAGGGGCTTTGACGAAAACGACAATTATCTATGGGGTGCTGAAAAAGCCGGGTATTTTTTTGAACGGGAATGATCCAATACAAAAAAACGTTGAATAAAAATTATGACTTTGCCTGTGTACTGAGTTAATATTAAATCTGCTTCGAAAATTTCTATTTTAATTTCCAACACTGTTTTTCCCTTTTTGTTGTTGCAGTATTTCGAGAGAACGGGCTAGTGATATGTGGTATTGCCTAAGCATAACCTCCCTGTATCGCTTATAATTGTATGGTACTTTGGGAATTATTCCGGCAAAAAGGACTACCCCGGGATCAATTTCTGCGTCTTTCCCGAAAATGGAATCAGTGACCATATCTGCCTGATGGTCCCTTTGTTTCAACACTTTATCCATCATTTTGAAACCAAAAGTGGCTTTGAAGAAACGGTCAAGCAATGATTGTAAATCGTTTTTAAAGAAAAAAAATGTTTCAGATGACAGCATCCCGGTCAATTCAAATGGCAATACATCCACAGCACCGGTCAAAAAACAGCGGTCTTCTTTTGTGAATGGAGCCATCAGAAAAGGATCAGTAATACTTGCTCTGACTGCTTCTTTCAGAAAAAACTCACTGATCACAATGATTTCACTTTTGACTTTATGCCCAAGTTTTGATTCATAACCATCGAGCATTTCTGCAGTATTCGGGTCAGTGAAAAATACCTGAAAAAAATTGCTTTCCTTGCCTGAAACCATTTCAGTCGATTGGATGATGGTTGCAAAGGATTTTCTGTCGGTTTTGGGAGTAAAACAGGAATCATCAAAAATAGAAAGATTCTGAGGTACATCAAGTATAAACTTTCTGAGATATTTTTTCTTTCGTCCCTGATTTTCAGCATTAAAAATAAGGTAGAGAAAATTGAACAATTTTGCATGACGAGTCGGATGAATTTCCAAAAGACTCCGATGTACTTTAGGGGAAAGAAGAAATTCAAGTTGTGCTTCTGGTTGATCAGGGAACATTTCAATAATACCGGCAGTCAATCCTCCTCCACACGTTCCAATGATCAGGTCGGGTTCCAGTCCGGCTTGTAACATAGCATGATATGAACCAAGGTGCATAGCCATTTTAAACCCTCCTCCCGGAAGTATCAGGCTTCTCTTAAAAGGCTTTTGTGCATCACCATTAACCAACCAAAATAAAACCAGAAATAATAAAAGACTTTTTTTCAGCCAAATTGAAAATTCTGGCAATACTAAATTCCGGTACATCGGACTGTGATAATGAATAAAACTCTTTTTCATAACTTTTCGGTAATTGCCCGGGTAGTTCTCTCCCATTCAAAATCCTTCAGGGCCATTTTATTCATTTCGAAAATAACTTGTCCTGTTTGTTCCCATTTTGTATAGTATTCCAATATCCAGTTTTTGATGAGATCACTTTGAGTAGTATAAAAAACTTTGCCTGCATGGATCTGTTCAAAAAGCGATTCCATTTCTGCATCCTTCATGCCATTGACTATACAAAGTATTGGTTTCCCTGCTGCAAGGTATTCATAAAGTTTCCCGGTCAAAACTCCTGTTGTAAATGGACCAGACCAACTCAGTAAAATATTTATGTGACTTCGGTGTTGTATTTTAATTGATTCGGTTAGCGACAATAATTCTTTATTATTGCCAATCATTTCGAGACCATGATCCTCGAGTTGTTTTTCCCACCAGTATTTATCCATGCCTGCATATATCAGTTCAAATTTTACCGGATCGATCAATTGCTCATCCACCAGACATTTAATTGCCTTCAATAATGCTTTTAAATCCTGATGGTCTTTGTAAATGGACCCTGTGTAGGATAGTGTAAATTTTTCAGATTCACTCGAATCCAGAGGTTTAATCAGTTCATGAAGACCTGATCTGACTAAAAGTACATTTGGATGATATGTGTCAAGCTTCCTTTTCAAACCTTCAGAAACAGTTAATACATAATCAGCACCCTGGATTAACTGCTTATGATATTTGTCCTGTAGTGCCGGGAAGATAGTGTTTTTTCGGTTGTTATCAACCGGCAAATCCCTGAAATCAGCAATCCAGACAAGATCGGGAAATCTTTTTTTCAATTTTGATGCAATCAGATGATCTGCAGTTGGCCTGAAAGAAGAATAAATATGTGTGATCTTTTGCTCCCTTTTCAGTTTGGAAGCCAGTTTAAGTCCCTTTTGGATATACATCCAACCACCTTCACCAATCAACTGGTTAAAAGGATAGCTATCCGCCATTCTTATCAGGAGTCTGGTAAATTGATAACTTTTGTAACTGCGCGCTTTACTGATCTCACCAAATGTAAATAAACTCAGAAACCAACGATAATCATAGTTTTCAACCTCATATCTCTCTATAAAGTTTGTATCAAACAATTCATCCAGAAGAAAGGGTTTGTGCTTTACAGATATTAAAAAAGACTGTGAAAATTGTCGGGAAAGCTGCTTTGCTATGTAATAATTTCTGATGGTTCCTATAGTTCCAACAGGAGGAAAATAATAATGAATATACAGTATTTTCTTTTGATCCTTCAGAATGCTCACGTGTTATATTTATCAATACTTACGTAAAGGTACAAACAAAAGAAATTTTTATGGGTTTTTACCTCTTCTTTTCCGTTTCAGGCTACATCAGAATGATCCTGAACAAGATTTTCAATATATTGGTTTACTATCAGGTATGTTTTTCCCACCGTCTATATTTTGCACTTTCCTCAAACAAGTAAGTCAAAATTGTCCGGTCAGTATCTTCCAGAAGTTTACCCCGTCTTTTCATGACAGCTTCTGCTACTTCAAAAGCTTTATCCACCTGAAAGGTTGTGAATCCGTTGGCACCACCCCAACTGAAGGAAGGAATAAAATTCCGCGGAAAACCACTTCCGAAAATATTTGCACAACAACCGACTACTGTCCCGGTATTAAACATGACATTTATTCCGACTTTAGAGTGATCTCCCATGATCAATCCGCAAAACTGGGTCCCAGTTAATTCAAATCTTTCACTTTGGTAATTCCACAATTTTACTTCGGCATAATTATTTTTTAAATTCGAATTATTCGTATCTGCACCTATATTACACCATTCCCCAATTACAGAATTACCTAAAAATCCATCATGAGCTTTGTTGGAGTAACCAAATACAACAGAGTTGTTTACTTCTCCTCCAATTTTACAAAAAGGCCCAATCGTTGAATCTTCATATATTTTTGCTCCCATTTTAAGTGTTGAATGATCTCCGAGAGCGAATGGGCCTCTGATCATGCATCCCTCCATCACTTCAGCATGTCCGCCGATATAAACAGGACCGGCTTTCGCATTGATCATTGCACCTTCAACTACCGCACCATCTTCAAGAAAAATATCTCCTGACCCGATTATTGTATTGGTTTGTGAAATTGGATTTGACATTCTACCAGAAGTTAGCAATTTAAAATCCACAGCGATCTGATGACCGTTTTTCTGAAAAATATCCCATAGTTGCAAAATCAGTTCGACATTTGGTTGCCCATACAGATCGCTACCTTTCAGATTTTCAATTGGCTCGTTATTGATTAACCGGTCAAATTGCTTATTATCCAGTCTGACAGCCAATAAGCGTTCTTTATAGAGTAAAGCCTCGTTGAATGAAATATCTTCAATCAATTGGACAATTGCCTGATTTGGTAAAAGACTAGCATTGATCACATAATTATCATCAGAAATTTCAATGGGAAACTTCTCTGATAAATAATCAGATGTAATATAACTGATTTGACCATTCAGCCACTTTGCCCATTTTTCAGAAATAGTTAAAATTCCAATCCTGAATTCAGCAATTGGCCTTGTAAAATTCAATGGAAGAAAAGCATTCCTTCTGTCATCTTCGAAAAGTATGATATTCCTCATATTTCTGTTAGCTTAAGGCTGTTTGTTAAGATCGTAAAAATGCACAGGATTTACCGAATAACCAAAAATAGTCTTATGTTTCTCTGGTAGTTGGAAATAAAATATCAACAATTCTGATCAAATTCATAAAATCTAAGGTTTATTGAAAAAAATCAACAAACAGAACCGTTTGGCAATATGTTAAGGAAAATAAAGGAGAGCAGGCAAGTATAAATAAAAAAAGTTCCCGTTGGGAACTTTTTAATTTAGACTTCGATGGGGTTTTATGCTTTGGGTTTGCTGAATTTTGCAAATTTCTTGTTGAATTTATCAATACGACCTGCAGTGTCAACAAATTTCATTTTACCAGTAAAAAATGGATGTGATCTGGAAGAAATCTCAAGTTTGATCACCGGATATGTATTACCATCTTCCCATACCATTGTTTCGTTGGAAGGAGCGCAGGAACTGGAAAGAAAACTTTCGTTCACAGAGAAATCTTTAAAAATAACTTTCCTGTATTCTTTGGGATGTATTTCCTTTTTCATTTTAATATAATTTACGACCTTAATTACTTCTTAAAAAATCTTGAAACTTCCAACATGACTAAAACTTGTAAATATTCCTATTGACAATAATATCAACATCGGTTAAGTCAAAATGGACGGCAAAATTAAAATTATTTCTTTAAATGCAACAAATTCAGGCAGTTTTTTTTTAAATACCGGTGTTCAAACCAGGAAAAAAAGCATCTTCATAATGTGTTATGGAATATTCTTTTGTATTTTTCATGACAATTGAAAGAATGTCAAACCTGAATTCACCCTGATAATCCTTTTCTATCATATAAGCTGTCGCTGCGTCTGATAACAATCTGATTTTCTTTTCATTTACAGCTTCTGCCGGATCACCAAAAGCAATTCCTGATCTTGTTTTCACCTCGCAAAAAATCAGAAATGGGTATTTATACGCAATGATATCAATCTCTGCACGCCTGAAACGCCAGTTGGTCGCTTCAATCCGATACTTTTTAGATCTTAAATACTTTAAAGCAGCATTTTCACCTTCCTGGCCAGTATTGATCATTTTTTGTACCATCATTTATAATATAAAATGCAGGTTTATCTGAAATTCAAACAATCAATGCTTCCTGATACCAGTCAGTAAAAATATCGGATATTTCCTTATGCCCTCATCAAAAACTTTCTCCATTTCATGCACGATGCTGAAAGTGATCTCTGAAAACCCTGATATTTTCATCAATTCGACCATTTTTTGTTCCTCAAATCCAAAATGAAAAACGCCTGAATTGTCTGTGTGAAAACTTCCATCTTCTGTTACAAGATCACCTACTGCCAAAAAACCTCCTGGTTTTATCGCATCAAAAAACTTTTTGAAAAGCTTAGAGGTATTCTCAATATGATGAAGCGTCATTGAGGAAATGATCCCATCAACATTTAGTCCGTTAAAATCTGGTTCCATCCCGGTCTGAAGAATATCAATTTCACAAGGCCATGATTTGGTTTTGAATTGATCCAGCATGGCTGAAGAAAAATCAACAGCCGTGATTTTTGAGATTTTGTCTGCCAGAAACCAGCTTAGTAAACCTGTTCCTGCACCAAAATCCATTAAATGTTCTTCACCTGTTAGCTTAAACTGGTTTAAAATGGCTTTTGCAATGCTTTCCGCATTCATCACACGATGACTCTTGGCATCCCAGTCTTTTGCCCGGTCAATAAAATGATCATTCTGACACATTTTCAATTAGTTTTTCCCAAAATGCAAAAATAATTATAAATGAATGCCGCAGATAAATATTTTTGCAGTAAAAAAATATGTCTGCATTTATTAAAAACTGGAAAAAGAAGTCTTTATTTTCAAAAATCCTTGATTTTATTTTCCTGGCTCTGTTGATAAGTTTGTTTTTTCCACAAGGTCGGATGACAATCGGCGGTTTTGTAAACCGGGTAAAATCTTCTATCATTCAACCTGATGTAATTAAAGAACCCGTGGGCTTAAATCAGGCAGATTATAATTGGTTGCTCATAAATTCAGCAGGTGAGACTACCAACCTGAGCGACTATAAAGGCAAAGTAATATTTCTCAATTTTTGGGCAACCTGGTGTCCACCTTGCGTGGGAGAAATGCCTGGCATTCAGCAATTGTATGACAAGTTTAAAGACAATGATCAAATCGAATTTTTACTTGTTTCAAATGAATCCGTTGAGACTATAAATCAATTCATTAAGAAGAAAAAATACAGTTTCCCCGTTTATTCAACCAGAGAACAAAGTCCCGAAGCTTTCAGCTCAAATAGCATTCCTACCACCTTTGTTATTTCTCCCGAAGGAGATATCGTGGTTAAAGAAGTTGGAGCAGTAAATTGGGGCGGTTCCAAAATGGAAGAGATCATTCGCAATTTACTGCCTCAAAAATAATTACAAATGTTTGCACCTTTTTAATCAAAACACTGAACAGGTTTTGAAAACAAGGTTCCTGTATCCGACACTTCAATAAAATAACAAAATCCTTGTTCGTCTTTTAAAATAAGACCTCTTCCATTTTGATCAATGTGAAGATCGCCGGTGGTTTGTTCTAACTTGAATTCAAGCGGACCCGTAATCAGCGTACTTTTGATGGCCCCGGATTTGTCCACATAAAGTCTCCATTGTTTGTTGTTCGGGGATTTAACAATCACGCCCTTTTCATTTTCTGAAATATATAAACTGGTGTTATCAAGTGCTGAACTACCACCCGGGATACTTGAGATAAGGCTGGCATTGATCAAGCCCTCGTTGCTGACATTGAGTTTGAAATTACTTCCATTTGGACTTGTAAGGATCAAACCCGAGGAATTACTATTAATGAGTATATCAGCATTGGCTATTTCGAGTAATTTATCCTCTTCATGAGGTAAAAGTGCTGTATTCACAAAAGAAGAAAGAAGTAATAAATAAGCTGATTGGACATAAATTCCGATTTCAGTGACTTCCCACGAATTTTGTGGCCAAGAAGTATTCCATTCACGATAAGATTTTAGGGTAGGCTGATTGGATGGCGGAGTCAGGTCAACACAAAGTTCATTGTATTCTGAACTGCCACAATTGTTGGGACAACACCAATCCAAATGCCATGAAGGATTTGGACCTCCAGGAATAAAACCGGGAGCAGGTCCGTAAACTGATGTCCGTACATCATCCCAGAGATCACTTCCATCTGTAAACCAGGCATGATAAATTGTGTTGGCAGATCGGCTGGCGCCGTAATCAGACATGTTGGTAATATAGGCCAATCCAATGGGATTGACTCCATGTATATAATGTACAAAGTGAGACATGATTTCTTCTGCCGATGGGTTGTTGGAGGAATTCAGGTTAAAATGATGATAGGCCTGAAATAAATTTCCCATGTTTGATTGGGTTTCATTGCTTCCCCAGGTGATATTATTGGCTGCAACGTAAGCTAAATAAGCCCCAAGATCATTTTGGTATGCCGGAAAATTATCGGTATAGGTATCCATTGAATTTCTGTATGCATTTTTGATGGCATTAGATACTGTGGTGTTTACCCCGGCCAATGAACTGTAATAAAGTAAACTGATCTGTGTGACATTTTCAAATGGATATACAAATCCCCACACAAATAAATGCGAAAAGATATAATTATTTTCAACATAGGCCTTATAAATGCTGTTGCCAGTCAAAGCGTATAGGTATACTGATGCAATCGTTTGCCTCATGTTAATATTATAAGTATAAATATCACCCGTACCAACTTCCTGTTCTCCTGCTGCAACTTTACCAGTGTTATAATATGTGACACCGGGATTAGCCATTGCCCAGTTATAGGCTTTCAACGCGCTGTTTTCCAATAGCGTAGCATAATTTTGTGCTGCCGTGACCCCGATTTTTCTGAATTGCAGGGCAGCAAAAGCAAAAGATGCAGCAGCCGTATATGAAGCAGAAGTGGTTTTAGGTCCATAATACCTGATCGCATTATCTGCTGAAGGAGGGCTCGCTGATGCATAGTTTTTGACACCTAAAACACAATGAATTCCGCCGTCATTGTCTTGCATTTTCATAAACCAATCCAACTCATATTTGACTTCATCCAAAAGATCAGGAATACCGTTTCCTGATTCAGGGATCCCAAGGTCATCTGAAGCCCATGCCTGAGGATTGATCTCATAAGCAAAGAGCAGATCATTGACGGGTTTATAGGCAAAGTTGATATACTTGTTGTAGTCACCGGCATCATGCCATCCACCGCTCATGTTTTTATACAGACTGGAATTGGTTTCATCATTGATATACCTGGCAGCATTGTCCTGGATATGGCATACTCCATCCACAAAGCCTTCATGGACATGCAAAGCTGTTTTTGCCGTTCCGCATCGCTGATAGTAAAATGATTTAAAAACTGTCCTGATAATTTCATTATAAATGTCTTCCCGGATTTCAAAATCCTCAGAACGTTTCTGTCCATTGTTTCCGTCAGCAATATGATATGTTCCCGGTGTAGTGAATGAAGAAAAATCAAACCTCCAAACCTTGTCTCCACTCTGGTCGTTTGTGGCACCTCCATTCCAGGGTACCGGAGAACCTGAGTAAACAATCTCGAAAGTGTATGCATTTTTGACGACTATAGTTGATCCGGGAGTATAACTGTCCGCAGCATTATACCCGGTTTGAGGATCTGATAAAATTGCTATTTTTGTATCCTGCGGCCTGTACCCAAATTGGTCAATTTTGATAAAAGGAACAAATAATTCGTTGGTTGCCCTGTTGACAGCAGCCAAAGCATCTATCCGCCCGTATCCAAAGGTGTTGTTGGGAATAGAGCTTCCCGACACAGGCCCACAGTTTTGGGAACTTGTACGGGTTAGTGCTGTTTGCTGAATGATTTCTTCAATCTTGTCAACCTCACCCGCGAGGTTTGGGTTAGCTGAGATGATCAAAGCAACGAGTCCGGCCACGTGCGGTCCGGCCATGCTTGTGCCACCCAGGGATGCATAATTTCCGTTTTTAACAGATGATCTGATGTTGACCCCCGGAGCTGAAATTTCAGGCTTTAAACGATTTGAACCATCGATGGTAACTGGACCTCTGCTACTGAAAGTTGCAATGTTATCGAAATTGTTGGTTGCTCCAACACTGAAACTGCCTGCAAACATAGATGCAGGATGATTGACAGAACTGCAACCATCACCATAGTTTCCCGCAGAGACCACAATGACACAACCGGCAGCTCTGAGGTTATTCAAAGCTGCCTCCATGATGTGGAAATTAGTGGTATTACATCCCTCATCGGTTGGACAAGCCCATGAATTGGCGATCACATGTGGCATTTTGGTGGGATCTCCGTCTGCAGGTTCATCCTCATAAGCATAGGGCGCAAGAAACCATTCAAAACACTCATTGTATGTGGTGAGCGTGCCGTATCCGCGTTCCATATTCCGACAGCCGATCCATTTAGCGCCCGGGGCTACCCCGATTTGATTGTTCAACCCATCATCTCCAATCATGGTTCCCATAGTATGTGTACCATGGTTATTGTCATCACATGGAACAGGAATACTCAAACCACAGGGATTGGAACCTGTATTATGGGAATCAATTTCATGAATGGCATCATGCCAGTTATAATCATGATCGTTGGTGCCTCCCCTGTATTTATTGATCAAAGCAGCATGGTCCCACTTATAACCGGTATCCTGGCCACCAATCACAACGTCCTGTCCGGTATATCCTAAAGCCCATACATCCGGCGCTTTTATGTGTGTAAGATTCCATTCAATAGCTCTCAATCCAGGGTCACTTCTGTCTTCTTCCGGGCTTTCTTCCAATTTTAAAGAACTGTCTTCCAGTACTTCCTTCACATAAGGCAAAGCAGCCAATTCCATGATCAAATCCAAATCTGCCTTCAATGCCACCATGTTCACTATATAAAAACTTCTGAAATCGATCGATCTCGCATTTAACAGCTCAATCAATTCACGTTGGCTTTCCTCTGCTGTCATCAACAATTTATGAAATACAAAACTGGCTTTTGCATCTTTTCCGTGGATCGAACTGGCCATAGAAACATCCGCCTGTTCTTTGAATATGACCACTATTTTTCGCTCCACTTCCGGAGAATTTTTTTTCAGCCTGATATCAATCTTATTTTCTACCTGGGCATAAGTATTAATGGTGAATAGAAATGAGGAAACAATGATTATTAACTTGAGTATTTGAAGGAAATTTAAAGATTTCATATAAGTTGCTGTATAATTAAGTGTTTTCAAAATTGGTTATTGGATTAAAAAACAATATTAAAATTTTAAATAAAATAAACAAAGAATCTCTTTAGATTTGAAAGCCCCGGAGCATCCGAAATTTTATAATTGCACTTTGATGATAATAAATTTGGGGTCAATATTATAAATGTCATAGATTTTTAAAGATGTAAATGCAAGTAAAAATGTGACAGTTTTGGAAGTATAAATAAAATATTTTTACGGATTCAAGACACCCATTGACATGAAATGATATTTGAGGTAACTTTGTGTAAAATGATTTTGGGTGGTCAAACCTTTTCCCGGAAGGTGAATGTTACAGACGTGGTTTTTTAATAATCAAAACTTGCAGAAATGAATTTTTTAAACCTCATCAATTGGCTTAAATCGCCTTTCAAAAATCTAATATATTTTTTATCACTTTTCTTTCTGCTAATCCTTTTCAAAGGATGTGACCTTTTTGATGAAGAGCATTGTTTATATGAAACTAATGAATCCAGGATATGGACTCCAGATAATTATCCTGCAGTGGCAGCTAATTATGGTGTAACTTTCAAATTTGAAAGAAGTGCCTCAATCAATAGTATTTATAAAATTGAAAACTGCTGTCCATACGGGGCCCTCAATATCAAAGTAAATATCTATGAAAAACAAGGAATTTATACAAAACCGATCAAATATACAATCTATCTATACGAGGGTATTATTATTAAAGGCAAAAAATGGGTGAAGATTTCTAGCGAATTAAATGCAATTAGAAAAACAGACACAGAACTTTGGACTGATCATACATATATTTTAGATGGATTTCTTGAGGATGGCCCTAGAGAATATTATATGGTTTGTGAGGCAGATTTAGATTTAACTGGATTGGCTGCTGAAGAATGGGCTAAAAATAATATAGTAAAAGTGGAATACAAAGCAACATTCATTCGCTATTAAAAGATTTTACGCTCATTCCCAATTAATTATTTCAAACAAAAAGAAAACCAAACTTTTTTTAAAATCTGAGAATATGAAATATTTACTAACCGCAATAATGTTATTTGTATTTTTATGTTATACCAGCAATAATATTTTTGGACAGGATAATCCAAGTCCTGGAATCAAAATTACAAATAAAAATGTTCCAACTGGTAAGAATGGATCAAAATTCCTCTTCGGCCTTACTGCCGGAGGAGGCTTATCCACCTGCCGCTATGAATACAACAGCATTGCTCCGCCACCACAACTGAGTTACCGGTTTGTTCCTGCAGGCGGGATCGGCTTCGACTGGAGAATGGGCAGGATCTTTTCCCTTCAAATGAACGCCCTTTACAAAGGCAAAGGGGATAAGATCGATATGGGTAAATGGATGGATGCCATTATTGCGGATACGGATATACCCACGGATACCTCTTTTGAGGGAAAGATCGTTGCCGACGGGTTTATTGAGACAAAGCTGGCTTATGTGGAACTGACATTGGTACCGACCTTTACCATCGGGCAAGTGGTTGAACTGGGTTTTGGCGGATATGCAGGGTATGGATTGACAGGAAAAGAGGTTTCAGATTATACCATCAAATATGAAAACTATGGTTTTCCTTTCCCTGATGAAGTGGTCAATGAAGAGCGCCCGGTGAATTTCTTTATAATTTCTCCGGAGGAGATTATTGAAAACAAGTTATATGTCAGCCAGATAGACTACGGACTTTACGGACACCTGGGATTCCGGATGAATCCTTTTAAACTTTCCTTTGGAGTCAGTTATAGCTCATTAAGTTGGGAACCGGATTCCAGGCTTACCGACCTGTTTATTGAAACCTACGACAGAAATTACAACCTGACCGGAGTCCTTACATTGAGCTGGTATCCGGGAGCAGGAAGAAAAATGTAGTATTCTTTGTAATATATTGTAAATCAATTTTAAATAGAACAATATGAAAGCTTTAATTAAGATTTCATACGCTTTAATTGTGGTTTTGTTTTACGTTGGATGCTCCGATCCAATTTTCTCCTTTTTAATTTATTTCTCGAATTTTACAATCGAAACGCCAACATCTGGTACTTTAGAGGGTTATTATGTCAAAAGGAATTCTGATAATGAAAACTACACAAATCCCGAAAAAGTCGAAGAGGCTGGATTTTACTATTGGCCTTCAGATAAACCACAACAATCCGAAATTTTTTGCATAGCACAAGTTGACGATAAACCATATGAAACAGGGCAATGGTATTTTAAAGCACAAGTAAATGATCTTTTACCTGCAACCAAATATTATATTCAGGCTTTTATAAAGATAAATGGTGCCAGGCAACGCGGTAATAGATGGGAATTCACTACACCTGACGCATTGCCCGAACAAGGCACTTTTACTGACAGCCGTGACGGACATGTTTATATCTGGGTACGAATTGGCAAGCAGGTTTGGATGGGTGAAAACCTGGCCTGGATACCTTCGATCAGCAAACCTGAGGAAGGTTCAGTATCAGACAAACATTATTATATTTATGGTGATGACGGAACAAGTCAGGGTCAAACTCCAGAAACATATAAAACCATGGGCGTTTTGTACAACTGGCCGGCAGCCATAAATGCCTGCCCGGAAGGATGGCACCTGCCTACGGATGTTGAATGGAATGAGCTCACATCCTACCTGGCATACCCCGAAGGCAGTAAAATGAAGGAAGTTGGTTCGGCGCACTGGACGGACAAAAACACGGATGCAACCAATTCAAGCAATTTCAGTGCAAGGGCAGGCGGTCAAAGGTATTACCTGGGTGGGTTTATGCGACTCGGAACGCACGCCTATTTCTGGACAGGAACAAGCAAGGATGATACCTATGCCTGGGATCGGTCATTACTCGACACAGGGAATCGTTGTCTCAGGGGAAATTCTTCCAAAGCCTCCGGGTATTCTGTAAGGTGTGTAAAGAATTGATTTTTCTTGCTGATGCAGGTCTTGAATTGCTGATGAGTTATGATAAAAAGTGAATAGTATAACCAAAGCTGGACAACTTGTAAATCGAAGGATTTATCCATGAGAATCAAAAGAGATAATAAATGATTTAAAGTATTGTTAATCAAAATTTTAATTATGAAATATATCGCTATAATTATGCTTATTTTGCCGGGGCTGATCATGTTCGGATGCAAGCAAAAAGCCGGCAATCTGGATCCTGATGCACCCCTGAAAGAGGTCATGAAGGATGTTAAAGCAACAACCTACATCGTTCAGTACAAAACAGTGGTCAGATACAAGGATCTGGAAAATGTATCCAGTTCTACCCAATGGATTGATATGGTTAATGACCGGGTTGCCATTGAAACCGCGTCAGAAAGCAACCTGATGGGTAAAACCATGAAGTCCCACGACCTGACCATCATCGTAAATGAAGAAGCCTGGCTGATCAACCTGGAACAGAAAACCGGCTATAAAGCGGGCAAATCAGGTATTCTGAATGAAAATAAATCTGAGATCATCCGTGCAGAAGATGATGCGACATTCCGTCAGAAAATCGAGGAAAGCGGTGGCAAGATCTTGGGAGAGGAAGCAGTGCTGGGGAAAAATTGTATGGTCATCGAACTGTCCGATCCTTCCGGCCAATCTGCCATGAAATCCAAAATATGGTATTACAATGGCGTTCCATTGAAGATGAAAAATGATTTCTATGACATGGAAGCTGTTGATATACAGGAAAATGTCAAAATACCTGATGACAGATTCGAAGTGCCTGCAGGGATAAAAATGCAGGATTTTCCAGGTTAAGAAATAGCTTAATCATGCTCCAAAAGAAAAGGCGCTTGTTCTGCGCCTCTTCTTTTGGATTTTCTATTTTGAAGATTTTGGCTTGTCATCCAGTGCAAACTTGACAGGCAGGGTGTACATCACATTGACAGCCTGACCATTTTGTTTGCCCGGTGTCCATTTTTCAGGAAGATCCTGCATTGTTTTCAGGACAGCCATCACCGCATCACCGCAACCTTCACCGATATCCCGGATGATTTTTAGTTTGCCAATACTGCCATCTTTTTTCACAACAAATTGTGCGATCACCGTACCCTGGATACCTTTTTTCCTTGCTTCCTCTGGGTATTTAAGATGAGTTCCTACAAATCCCATGAGTTTTTGCAGTGAATATTCCTGTTTTTTTGCCTGTTCACCTGGAAAATTTCCACTTCCCGGGAAAAGAGGCATTTCATCCACCACCTCAAAAACATCTTCCTTGTCCTTTGAAACTGACGGTGGAGGTGGCGGTGGTGGAGGCGGTGGTGGCGGTGGAGATACACTTTTCTTACGTTTTGGTGGTGGCGGAGGTGGCGGTGGTGGTACAGGAAGGGTATCCTGTTGTTCAAAGCTTACACTATTGACCGGTAGTTTTACCACGTCAGAAGCCCGGGAGTCAAAGCCAAGTAGAGCCAACGCAAATACCAGGGGTAGCGCTATCAGGTAAATCGCCTTGAAAAATGGTTTGGATCTGTTTTTGTACATCATTTTAATTCGATTTTGAATTGGTGATTGAATAAAAGAATTTACAGGCAAACGGTATGGATTCAATTCTGCAATCTGAATAAGCAAATGGCTGTAGGTTTTCCGTGTAGTTCCAGAGGCAACTTCATCTGCTATAAATTCATGATTTTCCGCAATTGCTTTTTTGTACAGATAAATGAGCGGATTGAACCAGAAAAATATTTTTAATACTTCTGTCAAAAGAATATCCAATGTGTGTTTTTGTTCGACATGTATTTTTTCATGAGCCAGCAATGTTTCAAATTGATCGTTCCGCTTATGTTGATCATAAATAAAAATGTATCTGAAAAATGAAAAAGGTGCTGTAACACTTTTCAATGAAACCTGTATGTAGCCAGTTTTTATTTGCTTTTCATTCAAATTGATAATCCGACAAATTTTATAAATACTATAAATAAATCGACAAGCTGCGCCGATTGCGATTATTACCCAAAATACAAATAAGCTTACCATTATCCATTGTACTGTATTTTGCATGCTGAAAGCTTCGTTCTGTTGTTCATTTCCAAAACCTGTGATCACAATTGGATCAATGACATATGAATAAATATTCTTTGATAAAAAATATTGCTGTATATCCAATGTGGGAATGATCAAACCTATAATAAGTGAACCGAGCAGATACCATCTGTTGATTTTAAAAAAAGTAAATTTCCTGAATATCAGGTAGTAAAGTCCCAGTAATACTGCCCAAATCATACCTGAATGAATGAGAAAAGTGATCATGATTCATTATTTTCAAGTTCATCAATAAGATTTTCCAGCGTTTTACGATCAATCTTTTTTTCCCTGACCAGGAAAGAGACCATTTCTTCGACTGATCCGTTGAAGTAAGAAGCTGCCAACCTGTAAATAGAATTCTTTCGATACTCCTGTTTCTGAACAATTGGAAAATATTCAAAAGTCCTTCCGTATGTATTATGAGCTAAAAAACCTTTTCTCTCCAGGATTCTGGCAAGACTGGATACTGTTGAATGCGGCGGCTTGGGTGCTTTCATCCGGTCGATTAAAGCACTAATGGTAGAAGATCCATATTTCCAGAATAGCTGCATCAATTCTTCTTCAGTTTTCGTTAAATGCATCATAATTTCAGTATTTTTTTTCAAATTAACACCACCTGAACGTATTTATCAAACAAATAACGTATTTATACGTTGAAACGTTGCCTTCAATGAACATTTTTTTAGAAAATAATTATAGCGGGCGTTACCTTGCTATTCAAAGTAACCAATAATTATTACAACTTCCGATAAAGTAAATGATCAGGGGCAATACTCGGCATACAGATCCATATACTCGAATATGATCTTTTTGGCTTCGTCCAGCATATCCAAATTCAATGATGGATCTTTCCTCACACGATCTGTGGTCTGGTATACCTCGCACCAGTCATTGTCAAATTCCCTTTGTGCATTGATCAAACCATATATAATATTAAAAGTGTAGCTTTTTTGATTTTTATATAGTGCTTTTTGTACGTAATAAAACGCTTCACCTACCTCAAAGTAATTGTCCATAGATTTCAGGTATGCAAAACATAATAATTCGAAATCCTTTCCATTTTCAGTGAAATCTTCAAGATCTTTGTATTTCTTTTTCTCCAACAAGTAGGCCAGGAAAATATCTGCGTTATTTTTCCCGTCCATATTCCATCCTAATTGATTGATCACAGCCATTTTAACATCTATAGGTTTCTTTTTTGCCATAAGGTATTGAATGATTTCAGGAGTCAGAATGCCATTGGTTTTTGATGCATAAACTACGACTCCTTCATGCTGATAAGCAGTACAAAAGTTGGTAGATGTCAATGGAGAATCCGCTTTCAATTGAGGTAAAAAACTGGTCACAGCTATTAAAAAACTGAATAAAATGATTGATTTCATGAGTATTGGTTTTAATAATTTAATATATTGTATCTTAGGCTATATCTGAAGTTTTGGGCCATATTTCCACATTCCCTGATTTCAATGTCAGTATCTTCAGAATTATTTTTTCTCTGCTGATAGAATAATCATAAATGAAAATCAGTGCAAGAATGATCAATAAAGCGAGAAATCCCGACAAGCCAGTAACACCAGCAGTCAGATCATTACCGCCTACAACCATTAAAATAGCAATTCCGGCAGTTCCATTCAGTATGCCATGCATTATTGAAGCTGCAATAACTGATTTTGATTTGATAAGCATGTATAAAAACACCGGACTCAAAAGGATGCACCACAGGATCATCATGAAAATGCCCGAAATGGGATGTTCCGGATAATTATGTCCCATCATAATGAGGGGGGCATGCCATATTCCCCAGATAAACCCAATCCACAATGACGCTGTGATAAAGTGCATTCCTTCAAACTGTTTAACCAGGAAACCCCGCCAGCCGAGTTCTTCTCCAAATCCTGCAATTGCATTAATGGTCACCCCGGCAAAAAGCCCCTGAACTAATGTTATCCAAACAGGATGAACAGGAAGATCATCCACAGAACTTTGCATTTGTGCCAATTGTTCTGGTGTCATCATCGATGAAAATCGGGTAAACATACCTTCCATATCTGCAGAATAGCTAATATTTGGCAACAGCAGGCTGATGGCAAAAGTTAAAAACGCCAGGACAGGAGGTATGAGCCAGGAAATGATGAACCATTTATTGAATTTAAATCTTATAAAAAGTGGCCATATAATGTCAGTTTTATAGATTAATTTCTCAACTATTAGGGTAGAGAAAGCAGGAACAAACATATACACTACTGCAAAAATAATTCCGTATACACTGGTATAAGAAAACCCCGAGAGGTAAAACAATGCAGCAAAAAGGTAACTGATCCCAAAAGTGAGGATCAAGAAAATGGCTGTTTCGTTTTGTATGGTTTTAATAAAATTTTGCACACTGGAAAATTTTGGTTAAAGCTACAAAATAATTGAATAATCGATAAATTTTATATTCAAACCAAAGTTTTTTATGTGTCACATCAATGTTTCTCAAAAGAATTAACATCAAAACTCCAAGTTTGATATGAGAAGTAATTGTTGATTGGCGTGAGTCAGCTTAATTGTTAACTTTGCGGCCGTATTGAACACGTTTAAAGTCAAAATGGCTGCACGAGCAAAAATTAAATTAATATACTTTTTAGTTTATTCAAGTCTGGGAGTTTGGATCTCATTTTTTAATGTTCACCTTGAACAATCGGGATTCAGCGGCTTTCAGATCGGGATACTCAATGCAATTTTTGTTTCAACTTCAATAGTTGTAATACCATTAGGCGGGATTTTAAGTGATCGTTACGGAAGCTACCTGGTTTTATTGGTACTTTCTATTATTTCGGGTTGTTTGATTTATTTTTTAGGAAGTGCTTCAGGGTTTGTATTAATCGCATTGGTGATGCTTGCATTATCCATATTTAATCAACCGATCAATGCCGTAGTTGACGGAATAGCATTGAATCAGTTGAACGGAGAAAACCGGCAAGCCTATGGAACATTCAGGTTGTGGGGCTCATTTGGTTTTGCAACCGGTGCTTTGGTTGTAGGATATCTGGCAAATTGGGAAAGTAAAAGCATTTTCATATTGTCAGCCCTGTTACTTTGGATTGCCTCTACATTTACAATTGGAAAAATTAATAAAAATCAGCAAGCTGACAAAATTGGTGTCAATTTGAAAAGTCTTCGTTTTTTTTATAAAAACTCCAGACTTAGAAATGTTTTCCTGTTAATTTTAGTCTTTGGAATTTCGATATCTCCATTGCATTATTTTATCAATTTGTACTTCACGACAATTGGTGCTACTCAGAGTCAAATTGGATTGGCGTTTGCTCTTCAGGCTTTTTTTGAAATTCCACTTTTCTTTTTAGGTATCAGGTATCTAAAAAAGGCGGGGCCAGAAAAAGTCATCATTGTTGCCATGTTGGTTTCGATACTTAGAATGGTGTTATATGGTTTAACCCATGATCCTCAAAAAGCTATTTTAATTGGACTTTTTCATGGTTTTACCATTTCATTTTTTCTGATCGGAGTAGTTGAATATGTACAGAAACAAACACCTTCACATTTACGTACAACTGCTCAATCCTTGATATTGAGTTTCCATTTCGGAGCAGGACTGGCTCTGGGAAATGTTTGGATAGGGTATTTAAAAGATTTAGTTGGTATGCATGAGGTTATGTTGATACAATCACTTATTTCCTTTTTCGTTGTAATTGTATCAATACCTATTTTGCTTGGAAAAACTTTGTTTTTAAAGATTAAAAAATCAGATAATTGTTAGGTTTTTTATACCTGAAAAAGTGCCGATAACCAAATTGGTTATACTTTTTACCATTTCTATTCTAAAATAATTTCTGGAAAGATTAAATTTGTTTCCATGAACAAATACAACGCAATAGTAATTGATGATGAATATCACATTCGTGAAGCGATGAAGGTGCATTTGGAGTCCAATTGTCCTGAGATCAATAATTGTGGAATGGCAAATTCAGCCGCAGGTGGCAGGAAATTATTGGAAGAACATGAGGTGGACATTATTTTCCTGGATATTTCTATGCCCTCTGAAGATGGATTTTCATTTTTAAAAAGCATTGAAGCAAGCGAATATGCAGTTATTTTTGTGACTGCCTATCAGGAATATGCATTGAAAGCTTTGAAGGCAAATGCGATCGATTATTTACTTAAACCAATAAATGCGACAGAATTAAAGGAGGCTGTGACCAAAGCGATCCAATATCTGGAACTTCGCCGAAAAAAACCTGAAGTGATGGACATATATTTGGATTCATTAGCAAATTTGCATCAGCAGGTGGATTTAGAAGGTTCGATAATTGAAAAAATTACAATTTCGGAGCCGTTTGGGTTTAGATTGATCCAACTGGAGGAAGTAATATATTTTGAGGCGGATGGAAATTACACTTTACTTCATTTAAACACAGAAGAAAAGTTAACAGCGACCAGGACGCTGGGGGATTTTGACAAAATGCTTGAAGGCACCAGATTCTTTAGAATTCATAAGTCCTACCTGATAAATTTAAATTACTTAAAAGGTTTTTCCAATTATCAGGGAAATTTTGCTGAAATGCAAAACGGTGCCAAACTGGATATTTCCAGACGGAAAATAAATGACTTTAAAACAGTGGTAAGCAATTTTGCAAAATTAATTACCTAAGATTGGTGGAATTCAGGACATTCTCAACAATAATAATAGTGTTCCTGGCATTATTTCCAGCCAGAACACAAAACCCTTATATCCAAAAATACACCACTGCCAATGGACTGCCATCCAACAATGTCTACAGGGTTTTCCAGGACAGCAGAAAATTTATTTGGATGGCAACAGATGCCGGAGTAGCACGGTATGATGGAACAAATTTTAAGTATTACACATCCAAAGATGGGTTAAATACGAGTGAGGTTATTCATATCCAGGAAGATTCACAGGGAAGGATCTGGTTGTTCAATTTTAACGGAACTTTTAATTACTATTACAAAGGCAGGATATACTCTGGCAAAAATACCCCTTTTCTTGATTCTTTGCAAAGCCCTTATGTATTCAGAAAGATGTTTGAGGGCAAGGATAAGACATTGTATTTTTATGATAATTCGTTTGGAGATATTTATATTTTAAAAAATAACAATCTTGTTTATAAAGAAAAAATCCCAACCTGGTTTTCAGGATATGATATAAACAATAAACCTTTATACCATAGATCTTTAAGATATTTAAAAATTCTTAATAACGAATTTTATTATTTTTCTTCCGGCGGATTGTTTAAAAGTAAAGGACTTGGTGAAACGCCTCAATCAGTATACGAATCTTTCTATACAGCTCGGGTTTTCTCAAAAAATGATTCCGAGTTGCTGGCAGATGTTTATCAAAAGGCACCAAGAAAACTGGTACTTTATAAATTCAGAGATTTTAAAATTGTCGATACACTTTTTACACCTGAAAGAACTGAGGATGAATTAATTAATGATGTTATTCAAGATAGTGATGGACATTACTGGATATCTATGAATTCCAGGCTGTATTATCTTAAAGGAGGAAAATTAACATTCCAAATTAACGGCCCGATTTTTCAAAATATCATTCAGGACCATGAAAAAAATATTTGGGTAAGTTCTTTAGGAGATGGCGTATATAAAATAAGTTCTTATCTAAATAAGCACTTTCATCTGTCAAATGAAAATTTTGCCAATAAAGGAATCAAATGCACTAATAATAGTAAATTCGACGGCGTTTGGGCTTCCAATGGCCAAAGATTATTTTTTGTAAAGCAAAAATTAGTCTATGATTCCGGCATAAATTTTGATCATGGCAATTTAACTCAAATTGAAGAACTCAACAACAATACAGTAGTCCTTGGACAACCCAACTTTTTCATTAGAAAATTTAAAAACACTTCCCTTAAAAAAGGTCTTGTAAAACACCCAACTCTTGAAACCGGAAAACATTTAATAAAATTTTTTACTGTTAATTCTAAAAAAGATAGAGTTTTAGCATTTTATCCAACAGAAATCATTGAATTTCAACAAAACCAATCACTTGATGATAAACAAGTAAATAAATTTACATTTGAACGATTCTATGCTACTTATTACAATGCCAAAGACCAGATTTTTGTAAATGGTAAAAGAATTTACAAATTTTTAAAAGGTGAGTTGACCCCTTACAAACCTCTTGAAAAATTCAATGGTAAAATCATTAGACAACATATTAACCTGATAGATCAATTAGAGCTGTTTAATATAGGAGGTGACAGCCTTTATTTATTCAACGGTCATCAAATCTTCAGCCTTTCGACGGCCTTTAATCCAAGCCTGGAACAACAAATAAAATATGTTACTTTTAAAAACCCATATTTATTTTTTGCAACAAATGCTCAAATATATTTCTGTTCACTTCCGGCAACCTTCGATAAATCTTCCCGCATAGAATTAAAAAACCTTGAACTCTCTTTCAACAATATTCACCATTTACTAATTGCAAAAAACGAATTGATAGTTTCCAGTGATGACGGCATGAGTTTCATCCCTTTAAGGCACCTCATAAATAATCTGTCAAGTGCTCCAATACCATACTTCAGAAGCATTTTGATCAATGAAAAACCTTCTTCCCTGGTTTTAAAACAAACCATCCTCAAAGGAAAAAATAAATTCCAATTCAATCTTGGAAATATCAGATTTAACTCTTCAAAAGTTCAATATGCTTATATTTTGGAAGGCCTTGACAAAAACTGGAATACCGGTTCAGAACACAACATTAATTATCAAAATCTTCGTCCCGGTAATTACACTTTTAAGTTTAAAGTGAAATTACCTTCTTCAGACTGGAGCAATGAACTGTCGTACAATATACAAATTCGCCCAACTTTGGTACAACATCCTGTTTTTTACCTTATTGGTTCTTTTTTTATCTTTATTTTGCTTTTCTGGTATTTTAATCAATTGCAAAAAGCGATGTTGAAAAAACAGGCAACTGAAAATCAAATTCTTCTGCTTGAGCAAAAAGCGCTTCAACTAATGATGAATCCACATTTTATTTTTAACGCTTTAGCATCCATTCAAAGTTATATCCTGAAAAACAAGGCTACAGATGCCGGAAATTATCTTGCACAATTCGCCAGACTGATCAGACAAAACCTTAATGCTACCAAAACCAGCCTGATCGATCTTGAAGAAGAAATTGAACGGTTAAGGAATTACCTGGAGCTGGAACAACTTAGAATGAATTACAGGTTTAATTTTGAAATCATCAAAGACAGATCAATTGATGATGAATTATTGATACCAACCATGATCCTCCAGCCTATTGTTGAAAATGCAGTCTGGCATGGACTGGCAGATGTTGATTCTGACGGGCAGATCATTATTGAATTTATTCCCCTTGGAGACCAAAAACTTAAAATCATTATACAGGATAATGGAATTGGTGTCGAACAAGCATCCAAACAAAAAAGTCATAAAAAAAATCATCTTAAAATCGGTATGGATATTACAAGAAAAAGATTGGAAATACTCGGAAAAAAAATGAATATTAAAACCAGTATCATTGTTTCTGAAGCTTTTCCTGGAAATCCCAGACCTGGAACCAAAGTTGAAATTATTGTCCCTGTAAGCTTTGACAAATCAGTAATTTAAGTTTTCCGGACTTCTTATTTTTAAGTATTAACCCTTTAAATATTAATAAAATAAATGTGATCCCAGGAGCCAAAAGCAAAATATATTCTACTATTAAAAGCCTGTTCTCAAGAATTATTCATGCCATTATTTTAAATGAATTCCAGACAAAATACAATCCGATGCCGGACATTTCAGTGTCAAAAGAATGATCTGTTTTGCCAGGCTTTCACAGCAATCTTTGACTGGCCGGAGTTATCTATTACTTGCTCCGGCTTTTTATTTTTTCTGTTCGTTTGTTAAAAATAATTTTAAATTTCCGTTTTTACCAGTATTTTAGCATCTGAAATAATTTATGTTCACCTTTTTCAAACATTTTAAGATGCAATATTCACCTTTTACACTTAATTTTGTTCCTATGACAAATCCTGAATTGGCACTTGCGCGTGATTTCGTGGAAAACACGGACAAACATGTGTTCCTGACGGGCAAAGCCGGAACTGGAAAGACTTCTTTTTTAAAAAAATTACAGGCTGAATCGCCCAAAAGAATGGTCGTTGTAGCACCCACAGGTGTAGCCGCGATCAATGCAAAGGGAGTAACCATCCACTCCTTTTTTCAAATGCCCTTCGGCCCGATCGTTCCGGATGGAAATACAGATGCGCTTTTTCAAAGAAAAATGCGGTCTACCAAGATCAATATCATCCGAACCATGGACTTACTCGTCATCGACGAAATCAGTATGGTTCGTGCTGATCTCCTGGATGGCATTGACGCCGTTCTCAGGAGATACAGAAATAAGTTAAAACCATTTGGTGGTGTCCAGCTGTTGCTGATAGGAGACATCCAACAATTGGCTCCGGTGGCCAAACAGGATGAATGGGAACTGCTTGCACCTCATTATAATACACCATACTTTTTTAGCAGCAAAGCTTATCGTGAGGCAGAAATGATCAATATTGAACTGACTCAGATATTCCGGCAGGAAGATAAAATTTTTATAGACATATTGGAACAAGTGCGTAATGGCCAATTGTCTGATCAAACTATGAATCTGCTCAATGCCCGTTTCAATCCGGGTTTCACACCTGATCCTGATGAAGGATTTATCACTTTGACCACCCACAATTATCAGGCTGAACAGATCAATGGCACAGAACTAAAAAAACTATCCACAAAGTCTCAATTCTACACAGCAAACATCAAAGACTCCTTCCCTGAATATGCCTATCCAACATCAGAAAAGCTCGAACTCAAACCAGGCGCTCAGGTAATGTTCATCAAAAATGACTCTTCAGAAGAAAAGCTGTATTATAACGGTAAAATCGGCATCGTGGTGGAACTCAACCGGGACAATGTATTGGTACAGTGCAAAGATGAACCTGATCCTATCCAGGTTAAAACTGAGATCTGGGAAAATGTCAGCTATACCATCAACCCTTCCAATCAGCAAATTGAAACAGAAATCATCGGTACTTTCGAACAGATACCCCTGAAACTAGCCTGGGCGATCACCATTCATAAAAGTCAGGGACTTACCTTTGAGAAAGCTATCATTGATGCACAGGCAGCTTTTGCTCATGGTCAGACTTATGTTGCGCTTTCCCGGTGTAAAACACTGGAAGGCATCGTTCTGAAGTCGCGATTATTCAAACATTCCGTGATCAACGATCAACGGGTTACGGGATTCAGTTCTCTGATCAAGGAAAGATTGCCTGATGAAAATGTTGCCCGGGAAGCCAAAAAACAATATCAGCTCAAAATGATCAAAGAATTGTTTGATTATAATCCTTTGAACACACCAATAAACATTGCACTCAATCTGGCCTATAAAAATCAGCAGGTTATCAAAGGAAATTTCCTCGAAGTGTTGTCATCCATGAAGAATTGCATAGACGGACATTTGAAAGAAATAAGTGAAAACTTTGAGAAACAATTGCTGAATAAAGCTACCGGTCAGGTTTTACCGGATCAGGATCCGTTCATTGCCGAACGGATCAATAAGGCCATTCGATATTACCAGGAATATGTGACCAAAAACTTGCGGGAACCTTTTGACAAATTGATTTTTACGACTGACAACAAAGAAATAAAAAAAGATTTTTCCAGACAGTTGGAAAGAATTGAGCATTTTATCCATGAAAAAATCTTTTGTTATCAGGGCTTAAACCAAGGATTTGACATCAACAAATATCTTCAATTCAGAGCAAAAGCATCATTAACCAAAACGACTAATCCGGTAGAACAGAAAAATCACGCAAATGTCTCCAGTCATCCTGAACTTTTCAACCGGTTACGTGCATTTCGTAGTAATATTGCCGAAGTGGAAAAGATCGACCTCTTCCAGGTTTTCCCTCAGGCTACCCTTTACGATATCTGTGAAATCCTTCCGACTAATTATACCAGACTGAAATCTGTGCATGGTGTCGGAAAAGTCAGGTTGCGATTGTATGGTCAGCAAATACTTGAAATCGTGACAACATATTGTGTGGAAAAAGGATTGCCCCTGGAAACACCGGAGGAAAAACCTGCAGAAAAATCCAAACAGGTACAAGGAGAAACATTCCGTATTACCCTTGAATTATATAAATCCGGGTTAAAACCGGAGGAAATAGCCAAACAAAGAGGCTTGGTTTTGTCAACTATCGAGGGTCATTTGGCTGGATTTGTGCTGAATGGAGAATTGAAGATAGAAGAACTCATGACTCGCGAGAAAATCGAACGATTGAACACCGTGACCGAAGAGAGTAGCTATGCGAATCTGACTGAACTAAAACAAAAAACAGGTGATGAATTTACATTCGGAGAACTCAGGATGTTCGTGAATCATCTCAACTTTTCAAGCGGAAAGGCGCTTTTCAATAAAAATCAATAACGATCCCATAAACTACTTCCTGTTCCGATGTAAAAGGAGAAAAATTGTCCCCTTGAATATTCTTTTTCAATGTCTGAAGGAGCAGAAATATTAAGGAACAATTTTGAATATTGTACCCCGGCAAAGAAATACCAGTCTTTCATGACGTAATATTCTAATTCAAAACCCAAACCACCTCCATGTCCTGAAAACTTTCCCTGATTTTTTGCCCTGATTCCTTCATAGTAAATCAATGGAAGAAAATGCAAACGATTGACAGGTTCCCAATCATAGGAAAATTGCAATCCAAGCATTTTGAAGTCGGTTGAAGAACTATTTATTGCAAGCTTATTGGTAACCTTGCTCAAAAATTGGGAGAAACGGAAATCAATCCAAAAATTCTTTACAGGTGAAAATCCCGCTTTAACAGCATAACCAATTGATTTATGATGAGATTCTGCATAAACATTGTTGCCGGTAAAGAATGGCTGATGTACTGAAAAACTAAATTTTTGAGTAGGCCTTAATGGCAATGAATCCTGCTGCGAATAAGCCATCATCACGGAAAAAAAAATGATAAAAATACAATAGATGTACTTCATATATTAACGTTTTAGGGTGTAAACCACCGGTGATTCTCCGATGAAAATACTGTCAGTATATATTTCATTCTCCCTACTCACATCAAACATAAACCATTCATTTACAGGTATAAAAAAAACAGAACTCTCAGAACAGTCGTGACTGAAAAACCTGCGTACATAAATATCCTGATCAATATTCAGATTTACGAAATCAGGATAATGAAGATCAATATAATAGCTTTCAGAAGAAGGACTTTCAGGGCATATAAAAGTAAGACTTACTGCTTTTTTCAAAACCAGATTTTCTGTTACATCCAGGTCAAAGTCATTAAATGCCCTAATATTAAAGAAAACGGCTTTTTCCTGATATCCCGAATCCGGAGGATTTTGATAGTTATAATAATGATCATCGTTAAATTGATTGATAAACAAGGTAAAACCGTTGGCATCTGAACCGGAAAAAATGAACTCAAATTTTCCGTCCTTTCCGGTTTTAGTTGACATGATCCCCAAGCCAGAAATTTCATCATGAGAATAATTATCACTGTATTCATAGAGCAATGTTCCGTATAACATTATAGGAATATCTTTCAACGGCAATCCGTTCTCGTTCGTTACAGTGCCTTTTAGCCTGTATCTCTCTGAACCATCATATTTCAAAGTGCGATTACATTGAAATCCGTAAATAAGTAGTATGGAAAACAGGAATAGGTATTTCATGTAAATAATTTAAATATGGATAAACAATCTCTAGTAAAAACATAATGCAAGACCGGGGAAAACCGTTTAAACAATCATACGGTGAAAAGGGATTCATTCCACATTGACCCGGATTCGATAGTATATACGTAATTTACCGGCAAAATGGTTGGGTGTTTTGAGAAAAATATAAAAAACCCTGATCTTTAAAGACCAGGGTTGGGAATTATTGGTTGTCCCACTAGGGCTCGAACCTAGACTCTTCTGAACCAAAATCAGACGTGTTGCCAGTTACACTATGGGACAAAATCCATTGAGGGTGCAAAAATAGATGTTTTTTTTATTTTACAAATATGAAAACCCAAGTTTTTTTGCAAATTTATAAGGTATGGTAATTCACCAATAGATTTCATTTCACATCCAGACCTAAGCATAACTGCTACTATCAATTGAAACCACTGTTTTTTACCACAAGTCGGCTCTCCTGTCCACCTGTGAATTGAAGACTCAGAATGTATAGTCTGTCCGGATAAGCTGACAAGTCAAAAGTCAGGATCTCATCATTTTTTTGGACGGGTAATTGTTGGCTGAAGTGACCTGTTACAGATTTTAATACGGCATTTCTTCCAGAAATTTCATCGTTAAAACGCTGGTCAGCCTTGATATAGACCATGCCGGAAGTAGGATTTGGAAATAATGGCCTGATAGAACCGGAACTTTTCTTATTATGTTCTAATCCTGTATTCTGAGTAAATAACCACTCAACAGCAGGCCGGAATTCCTGACGCCAGAACCACTCACTGTGTTGTCCGTTGGGTACTGTTTTTAAAAGCATTTCATCGTCAGCATAACCGGCTGTTGAAAGGGTATCCATCATACGGTTACAATGCCCGATGACACCACTTTCCTGCCCTCCGGCAAGAAAATATAGCTTCATATTCTGTGTTTTTGGTGTTTGAGCTGCAAAGGTATAGCACTGTGGAGAAAACCAGAATGACGGAGAAAAAATGCCGATTTTACTAAAAATTTCCTGGTATTTTATGCCGGCATAAAAGGATATCAGGGCACCCATTGAACTCCCCATGATTCCGGTATTTTCCCTTTCCGGCAACGTGCGGAACAAACTGTCAATATGCGGTTTCAACGTTTCCACTAAAAACCTGGTATAAGAATCTCCTTCTCCGCCGCCATAAGTCGGGTTGTTCCAGGGCGAATATTCATTGATACGATGTGTACCACCATTATCAATGCCTACAACAATGCATTTCTGACCGTTTTCATTGAAGAGCTTGTTGAGGGTTTCATCAATTTCCCATTCACCGGCAAAAGAATAGAATGCATCAAAAAGATTTTGGCCGTCATGCATATAGATTACTGGGTATTTTTGCTGACTGGTATCGTATTCCGGTGGCAGATATACCCAGATCCTCCTGTTGCGGTCGAGTTGGGGTATATAAAATGTGTCGCTCAGTATACTAACATTGGATTGTGCGGTATGTGTTCCTCCGCAAAGGTCTGCCCACAGCACTACCTGTGCTGTATACTCCTGACTGGCTCCATAAGTAAATGTGCGGTTGGCCAGCTCTGCGCAGTTAGCGCCTTTCTCTACTTTTGCCCAAGAACCTCTGGTAAATTTAAAATTGATCTTGCCTGTTCCTGTCAGGGTAATTGAATAAGAATTGTTGTCGTTATAGGTCAGCCTGTGTGCTTCACTGCCGGGGTTCCAGTTGTTAAAATCTCCGGCGACATAAACCTGTTCATCCCAGGGATGGTTTTGAGGCAGATCACTGACCGTAATGGTTACTGTGGCGGCAAAAAGGCTATTTAAGGATAAAATAAATAAAGGTACTATCCAAAGTTTCATGTGTAAGCTTTTTATTAGTTTATCGTCGGACATATCGATTTATCAAATTTTTTTGATCAGTAAATCTACTGAACTTATACCATATTTTGAAACTTCCTGTCTTCACAGATAAAATTAGTTATTTTTTCACTTTAGTCGTGTTTTTAAGTACTTTGATAGAAATCTTTTAAAAAAAACTTGACACCCGTTTATAAAAAAATTAAATTTGTGATATCAAAATGATATTAAAATAAATCAAAATGGAAAAAGAAAGAAAAATGTCTCCCGTTATGGGATACCTTGGCGTGCTGGTCTCTCTCGGCTTGATAGGAGCAACGATTGCCTTGACGGTCACGACCATGAATGCATTATGGTTATTGTTACTGATTGTAGACTTATTTTGCTGGACAGGACTGATGGTGGTCAATCCGAATGAATCTGTAGTACTTGTTTTGTTCGGCAAATATTCCGGAACTGTCAAGAAAAACGGTTTTTACTGGATCAATCCGTTTTTTTCAAGAAAAAGAATTTCATTACGTGCCCGCAACCTGAACAGCGACCCAATAAAGGTCAACGATAAGATCGGAAACCCGATCATGATAGGCATTGTTCTCGTATGGAAGGTTGAAAACACTTTCAAGGCTGCATTTGAAGTGGATGATTATATCCGTTTTGTTGACATTCAAAGTGAGGCTGCAATCAGAAAATTAGCCGGAGCTTATCCGTATGATAATTTTGATGATGCTCAGGAAGAAATTTCGCTGAGATCCGGAGGTGAAGAAGTAAATCAGCAATTGGAAGATGAATTGAGTGAACGCCTTGAAATTGCGGGAATTCATGTCATGGAGGCCAGAATCGCATACCTGGCTTACGCATCTGAAATTGCCGGCGCTATGCTTCGCAGACAACAAGCTTCTGCCATTGTTGCTGCCAGACAAAAAATCGTCGAAGGTGCAGTTAGTATGGTTGAGATGGCACTGGAACAATTATCACAAAAACAGATCATCGATCTGGATGAAGAAAAGAAGGCTGCTATGGTCAGTAATCTGATGGTGGTACTTTGCTCTGACAAAGATGCCAGTCCTGTGATCAACACCGGAACACTACATCAGTAGTTTTGAGTGAACATTGGACCGGAAGAAGTAAGCAGTGAAGAGAGAACAGTAAGATACATGATGACGAATAATTTATATCGAAATTCTAGTGATCTAATTGTAATAGAACTTGGAAAACCTATAATCGGACCATGAAATTCAATATTTTACAAAGTCATTACAATTTATGGTGTATCATACTTAATAGTGTCTTAAAAATTGAATTCGTATATTTTTGGCAGAACTTTAAAGAAATTTGATGTAGAAATAAAGCCGCGCAGAATATTGAACCCCCCTACGGGCAGGCTCATACGGGCAAGCTCTACGGGCCGGCTCATACGGGCAAGCAAAGGATTAACGATTTTAGATTTTAGAATAAAAATACCATATCTGAAATCGTTAATCGGTGTTTTTTGCCTGCCCGTAGGGGGGTTCTTAAATCAATTTCCTATTTGGTTCTGGTTTGTACAGCTTAGGATTTTGGCAGGTAAGCCAACAAAATTTTGAACAAAAGGAATAATGTCCAAAAAGAAAGCATTTGTTCTGAGGCTTCATCCTGAAGTGATGAAGAAGCTTGAAAAGTGGGCTGCAGATGAATTTCGCAGCGTCAATGGACAATTAGAATGGATCATAGACAGAGCCTTGAGGGAAACGGGTCGGTTGAATCAACCTGTTTCCAGTGAGGACGAAACGGATCAAACGATTGAATCCGATAACTAAAATCTATCAAAATGCTTAAAGACAAGCTCATATTATTATCCATAAATCCCAAAACCGGGCATATTCAAGGTCAAACCTCCATGAATTATATGCTTTTGTGCGCAACACTTTACGACCTGGTTTTGAATGAAAAACTAACCATTTCCTCAAATAAATTCACCGTTATACCAGGTTTAACCGGTGATCCGGTTTTAGACGATATGCTGAATACACTTTCGGGTTTACAGGGTAAAAAACTTTCAACAGTGATCAGCAAATTGACATTCACAACCTCAAAAATATACAAATCTCAAATCAAACATCTTGAAAACATCCGTTTGATCAGCAGCAGACCTCTGATCTGGCTGGGAATACGCTGGGGCAATCTCTATAGGGTAATCCGGGCTGAAAAGCTGAAAACAACCCAAACCATGTTGGAACGCACACTGATTTATGGCCGAAGAACCAACATAGAAAACAGGCTACTTATCGAATTACTTAGTATTGGGAACATCCTGAATCCCTTTTTTACATCCAGGGAATATAAAACTCTTGCAGCAAAACGAGCCAAAGTACTAATTGAATCAACATTTGAACATCATCATGAAAGCCTCTCTACCATCAGGAAACTGATCATCAGACACCTGAATGCATCCAAAGCAGTAAAAGGATGATAAAGCTTTGTTACCGCATGATCTGAGGATGAAATAAACTGTTTATTTGCTGGTAATCAATGTAATACAACAATTTCATGGACAAACTGTTGATCTGAGGTTCCTGTAAAGTTTTTGACAGATTTTGTAAATAAGATTCAGGTATTTCATTCCGGTTCGAATCGATCAGGTTCTTCCAAACCAAAGATAGCTGACTGCCGGGTGAAAAATTCCATATAAGTTTAAGGTCGATGGTGATGGCATTGTAGTTGATATCAGAATTTTCCACATGATTGTCCCAATTGGTCAACTTGCCATCTTCCTTCAATAAATAATATGCTCCTTTATAGAAAACACGTGACCAATACTGCCTCAAAATCAGGTCAATAGACAAAGAATTGTTAAAGATATAACTGGATTTGACACTATTGGAAGTCGTAGGACTTCTGCGAAGTCCAAAAATTATAGTTGCCGGATCCTTGTGGTTGACATACCCTATATCGTTAAGTTTTTGCTGATAATACAGACCGTAAGAGACATTGAAACGATCATTTATGCGAAATGTAGGTAGAAAATTAATACTAAAGCTCTGCATGTCTTCGGCAGAATTGACTTTCTCATATCTGAGTGTTCCATCAACAAATAATCTTTTTCGGTAATCCGAGGAAAACAAAGTATACAGATCATAGGCAGTGCCTGTTTCATAAAATCGTCCTGCTACCCGTGGCTCAAAATAATCCCTTTTCCCCAATGGTTCAAGCTCAGCTGAGAATGAAATAAAAAACCTGGATAAAAACAGCATTCTGAAATCATAATCAATGCTCATTCCAGTAAATGTATTGGGTTCAAACAGTCGTGAATATTCCATACTAATTTCACTGGAAGTTGAGATTACTTTCCAAAACGGTTTGAAAATATTGTAACTGACACCAATTTCATCTTCAATTTCGTTATTTGTTTTCTGATAACCGAGATCATTTTGATCATACCGGTCACTCAAGACTTCTCTGTTATAATAGTATTGCCATTTTCCTCCTGTTTTACCCAGAAAAACATTGTATTTGAATCCGAGATTGGCTTTATCTCCTTTGTTGTATTTCTGGCTTAATGCGGCCACCACATTTGCAGCGTATTTTTTACTTTTATCCCTGAATAGAAATTCAGTTCCGGTTACGTTGGCGATGTAACCCGGTCGCGATCCGGTCACATTTGTGTTGATCAGACTGAAATATGAATGATTTGGCAGACTTTTATCCAGCACAAACAGGTTGTAATTGGTCAATGGCTGGGTCACGATCATCCGGCTGATATCCTTAACCGTATCAAATATTTCTGCCTGGCTTTGAGCAGTAATGCTGTTAAAAACACCGATACCAAGTCCATTATCGGTTCTTCCGGACAATTTAGTTGCATTCAGTAATCTGGTTTCAATCGGGTTATAGCTGACGATTTCATGCTCCTGAAGGTTGTCATAGGCTAAACCATAAGCTTTAGGTTTGCTTCCCACCCTGCGGGAATAAAACAGATCCGCTTTGTTGTATAATTCTGTGCCTTCTGTAAAAAATTGTCTTTTTTCATCGTATTTGATCTCAAACGGGGTCAAATTCAGCACCAGTGCATCGGATTGTACCTGCCCGAAATCCGGTATCAGGGTCAAATCCAAAGTAAAACTTTCATCTATACCATATTTGATGTCCATACCACCGCTAAAACTCCGGCTCCAGGGATCTCCAGCCTGGTGATTCTCTACATAGGCTGACACATAAGGGAAAAATGCAAGCCTCAAGGGTGGTTTAATTCCTTCCATACCATGAAGTAAACCCATAAAGGTCAGTGGACTTTCTATGCTTTTATTGACGGGATTCCAACTGGATGTTTCACGTGTACGACGCACTTCGCGCCAAAAATTGATACCCCATTCATTGAGGTCACCCTTTGGAAATCTGAGTGCTGAATAGGGTATTTCCATCTCAACCGTCCAGCCATCTTGACTTATGGCTACATGACTTTCCCATACACCATCCCATTTTAAATCGGAAGAACCGCCGGAGCCGCCTGTCAGGTTGATATCCGTTTGAACGCCGGAAGCTGAAACTTTAAATCTAAAGCCGTAAATACCATCATTAAACGGGTTGATGTCAACCCAAAACTGATCCGCATTCAATTTGCTGTCTGCATCTCTTAAACCCAATTCAGTAAGAATTTTTGATGCCTCCGGATCATGTAATTTTGCTCCGATATAAATTGCATAATCACTATATAGAATGCTGACCTCTGTTTTAAACGTTGCGGGTCGGTCATTATGAGGTTCATATTGGAAAAAATCACCTGACTTTTCTGAAAGCTGCCAAATTGGATCACTCATTTTGCCATCCATTTGCGGAGCTTGTATAACCCTGGTTGCCATAATCTTTTTCCTGCCGGATACCTCCTGAGCATAAAGCACATTGCATCCAATCAACAAAATCATGAGAAAAAACCAACCGGAACTATGGGAACGAACCATGGACATCTTATTTAGACCAACATCGTGAAATGATAACTTCTAACATTTTATACTTAAAGGTACTCATAAATGTATTGGTTTACTACGTTATCCAATCTTTCGGCTGTGGCCAGATCATAACTTTCACCTGTGATCTTTTTAACCTTGTTTTTGGTATAATATTCACCTGAAATAAGATCCTTTTGAGATTCTGATGACAGAAAAATGATGGTTTGTGCACCTTTTTGGGGGGAAATACCAATGAATTTGAAGAATAAGTTGGCAAACCATCCTGCATTTCTGCCTAATTTCGTATTGACCAGACCCGGATGTAAGGCATATACTCCAATTTGTTTTTCCTGCAAGCTTTTAGCCCACCATCTGGTCAATAATATGATGCTAAGTTTTGATTGCCGGTATGCATTGAAGCCACTGAATTTTTTCTTGCCTTCCAGGTTGTCAAAGTCAATGTTGCCGTAATGCAAGGCGGAAGCCGTTTGGATGATGCGGGCATCACCTGACTTTTCCATTGCAGGCAAAAGCAAGGATTTCAGCAAAGACGGAGACAAAACATTCACATGAAAGGTCTCTTCAATTTTGTTTATAGAAACTTTCGGTTCAAAGTTCCAAACACCTGCATTGTTGATAAGAATATCCAGTTTATGGTGTGTTTCAAGGAAACTGTTACATGCCTTTACGACTGATTCAAAGGAGGATAGATTGCAAAAAATGAAATCCAGGCTTCCATGATCATCTTTTTTCTGAGCATCAAATTCCGCTTTAATTGCCTCAGCTGTCTCAATATTTCTTGTAGTAAATATCACTTCATTACCCTGCCTGGCTAACTCCAGCGCTGCTTCTTTACCAATCCCGGAGGTTGCTCCAGTAATAAATATTGTTTTGCTCATTGACATAATTTCAGTTATGTTTTGACATATCTAACCGGTTTGCATAAGAAAATTAAAGCGTAAACCGGATTAATCCGGTTTACGCTTTATCTGGGCCCTACTTCAATAATTGAAAAGTTCATCTCTGTTGATCTTGATGACCGGGCCAAAAAGGCTTTCCAGTTTTTGAAAATCAATCAGGTTTTCGTTGCCTAAAATAATATATGTTTTTTTCTGATCCTTAATATATTTTTTATTGAACCCTGCGACATCTTCCAGTGTCAGATTCGGAATTGTTTTAAACAACTGTATCCTGGGATCTTGTTTGTGACCCATTTTGATAGCAGCGAGGTAGTTCCATATGATACTGATGTTCCGAATCCTTTGAGTACGGATATTAGAGATCAGTTGGTCCTTTGCCAGATTAAAAGAGGTCTCAGACATCGGCATTTCGTTAAAAAGCTCATTAAAAGCAGTAAATGCATCGATCACTTTATCATTTTGCGTGGCGATAAAACTGTTGTTGATATAGTTTTGATCCGGCCATTCCGGTGCTGAATAACTGGATCTGGCAGTGTAGGCCAATCCTCTTTTTTCACGCATTTCCTGAAAAACGATGGCATTCATTCCTCCGCCAAAATACATATTGTACATGCTCACATTTGGCAACATGGTTATATCAAAGTTTTTGCCTTTGGTTATGGTTTGCAGATAACTTTGATTCGCGTCGTAATGTGAGAAAAACACTTTATTCTCTAATGTTTCCTCAGGCTCGAAAAGTTTTATACGCTCAACTTTATTGAGTTTTTTGGGCGTTTTATGGTGTTTTTTCAGCAGGGAAGCCAATTCATTGACACTTTGTGGTCCATAAAAAACCACCTGATGCAATTCAGACCAAAGAATTCGGATAGCGTTGATCATTTGCTCCGGTGTCAAAGCATCAATTTCCTCATCAGTTAAAGTGTACCTGGTGGGGTTATTCGGCCCGTAGGTTGCATAACTGACTAAAGCGCCAAAAACGTTTTGTTGGTTGGCTTTGCTGTCATTTCTGGATTTTTTTACAGTTTCGATATATCTTTTCAGTCCTGCTTCGTCAGCTTTAGCCATCCAGACAAGTTCCTCAAACAATTTCATGGCCGCTTCCATATGATCGCTTAACCCGCTTAGATTGACCGAAGTTTCTTCGCTTCCAACGGACACATTAAAATTGCATGCCATTTTGTAGAATTCGTTGGCGATGTCCTCCGGTGAATATTTTTCAGTACCAAGAAAATTAATAAAACCTGCAGCAAATGGCAAAATCTTATCATGATCGCTGCCTTTTTCCCACTCATAATTGAGGGAAAAAGTAGGATTCGTTTTGTTATGTACATAAAATATTTCGATTCCGTTTTTTGTTTTTGCACGGGTAAAATCCTTGTTAAAATCCATAAAAACTGGCTGGATCAACTCTGGTTGATCTTCTTTAACTTCTTTTACAAACGGTGATTCATCATCCCTGTTGATATATATCGGTGTGATCGCCGGTTTTTCAACCTGAGCTACATCAGGCTTGCCCTGCCTTTTATAGACAACAACGTAATTATCATCCTTGAAATGCTTATTGGCAAATGTGATGATATCTTCTTTGGTAACCTTTCCCAGATTGTCAATATAATTGATTACATGTTCCATGGGTTGTCTGTTCATAAAAGCGCTGTTTAAAATTGACGCTCTGGATCTGAGGTTTTCAGCGTTACGCATTTCATTCAAACGAAGGTTGTTCAACGCTGCCTCCATGAGCCAATCAGGGAATTCCCCTTTCTTGAGGAGTTCCATTTGTTCCATCAAAAGTGCTTTTACTTCATCCAGAGATTGATTTTTCTGGTTTCTTCCTGAAAGCGTAAAAACAGAATGATCCACCATTCCTCTTACACCAGCTCCTCCTGCAAGGATTTTTAAAGGCTTGTTGAGATTTTGGTCGATCAGTCCGGATTTGCCATTGCTCAGGATCATCCGGATCATATTCAAAACCGGCATATCCGGCGAATTAATGCCTTCAAACCTCCATCCCATGGTTATGTTTTCTGCCTGTAAACCAACCACTTCTTTAATTATTGGCCCTTTGATCTCTTGATCAGACCTTATTCTGGAAGGTACTTTCTCTTTGGGTTTCAGTTTCCCAAAATACTCATCGATGATCACAATGACTTCATCCGGATCAAAATCTCCGGACAACACTACAGCCATATTGTTGGGTACATAATACTTATTGTAAAAGTTTTTTATGTTGATCAAAGATGGGTTTTTTAAATGTTCTGCATCACCAAGCGTGGTTTGAGTTCCATAAGGATGCTCCGGAAAAAGACCTGCATACAAAGCTTCGCTGGCTTGTCTTCCATCATTTGTCAAAGACATGTTTTTCTCTTCGTAAACGGTTTCCAATTCTGTATGGAATAACCTCAAAACAGGATCAGAAAACCTTTCAGCCTGTATTTTAGCCCAATTCCTGACCTGGTTGGATGGAATATTTTCAACATAGGAAGTATAATCGTTGGAAGTAAATGCATTTGTACCGGTTGATCCGATCGCTTTCATCAGACGATCATATTCGTTTGGAATGGCGAAGGTGGATGCGAGGTATGACAGGCTGTCAATTTGTTTGTACATCGCTTTTCTTACTTCAGGATCTGTTTGCTGGCGGTAAACTTCAAACATAGCCACAATCTGATCGAGCAAAGGTTTCTCTTTTTCCCAGTCGGAGGTTCCAAAAGAAGAGGTTCCTTTAAACATCAGGTGTTCAAAATAGTGAGCTAATCCCGTGGTTTGTGCCGGATCATCCTTACTGCCTACCTGAACTGACACAAATGCCTGTATCCTTGGTTCTTCTGCATAAGGTGACAGATAGACTTTCAATCCGTTGTCCAGGGTATAAATCCGTGTATTGTATGGATCGTTGGGAAAAGATTGATAAGTATATTTTTTCTGGCTTATAACCGTCCCGGGAATAAGGAACATAAACGCCAAAAAAATATAAACCAACATTTGGATCTTTGTCTTCATAAAATGCTTTTTATTGGTTAGATAATTAATGAATCAGAAAAAGTTTAAAAACAGCTGCAATATAATAAAATACCGGAATATTCATTTAAACAGCTTGAGCATATAAACCAACCGGAAATACAGAATGTTTAACGGATCAATCAACACATCCTGAAACGCTTTTTTTCATTCCTCACCATCTGACAGATCAGCTCCCGGCAATTCCAGCGCTTTAACATTTTCTACCGCATTGCCTGCAATTCCTTTGATCGAACCATACATGTCCGTGGTATTTATCAGCACTTTTTCAATCTGCTTTTCTCTTTGTTTCCAGATCTTTTGCATGGCTCTTTTTTCACTTTCCAGGTCATCTTTCAATTGAATGAATCCCTCAACGATGGCTTCTATCTGCATTCTGAAAGCTGAACTCGTCAGGTAATGATACAATAAATGCATTTTATCGCCTTTGTTTTCCTGGGCAGCTGCCATCTGATGGATCTGGATAATGGTCTGCCTTAGTACACCGCTCAAACCCTTGAATTCCTCGTAATTGCATATCCATATTCCTTCTTTTTGCCCCATTCGCGGTAGATCTGAAGGCATAACTTCCGTAACGATCACACCGATGTCAGCACCTTTATCTCTGATATCAGCTTTGAATTTTTCCAGCCAGGCTTGTTGAAACTGCTTGGTTCTTTTGCTTTCATAATAGATGGTTCCACAATTTTGCTGAGTTCTGGTATGCACGATCTGGAGGCAATCTCCACCCCGTTCTCCTTTCTTGATCTCCTGGATGGTATCCAGAGGGAAATTTGTGGCCAGCCATTCCTCAATGGCCAACTCCTGCACTTCTCCGTGAAACTGACCTGAAGCCTGATCCTGTTTACGTTTCATCTCTTCAGTCAGCTTTTTCTGGTCTTCGAGCTGCTTTTCCAATTCACGAAACTTCATTTCGCTTCGTTCTGCCTCCAGTTTTTGAATTTTTTCCCTTTCAAGGCTCAGTGTTTGATTCAGTTTTTTTTCTGATTCCAATTCAGCCTGTGCTTTGGCCTCCTGTTTTTCTCTTTTAAGTCTTTCAATCTCAGCTTTTGCCTGGTTCAGTTCCCTGAGTTTTTCTGATTTTTCATTCAATTCCTTCTGCAACAACCCTATTTCAGTCGCTTGTTCTTCACTGATCTTTTTTCTGATTTCCTGGTGCATTATTTTGCGGTCTTCCTCGCGCTGTTTCTCAAGCCTTTCCTGAAACAAGGCATTCTCCCGCTTTTTTTTCTGTTCAAAAGCTTCTTTATCCCTGAGAAGTTGTTCCTGCTGAACATTGAACTTCATTTGTTCCTCATGGAGCAGGGAATCATACTTTTTTTTGATGCCGGCTTCCAGTTGATGTGCCAGAACATCCTGCACATCTATGGCAGCCCCGCATTCAGGGCAAATGATCTTTGTCTGATTTGTCATATTCAATCCTTTTGGGTTTGTTCAGGGTCAAAATTAAAACTATTTTGGAGAAAACAAGTCCGGCTTTATAAATGGTATCAATGCCAGGATCACCGCATGGACATAGTAATCTTTTCTTATAATGATCTGATTGGTCAAAGCGCCTACTGCGCCGATATCCTGCTTGGAATTGTGCAATTCAAAAATCTGATCTGTGGCGTGGCCAAGTTCGATGCCTTGTTCTACGAGCATTTTCACCCTTGAGGGCAATGGAAAATGACCTGTTTGCGATTTGCTGAGATAACCGTCCGAATTTCGGATCACAATCCAGGCAAATGCAAATAATTCACCGTCATGTTCAGCCACTCCTCCTTCGATCCCGGCGTAAAATGCCGCAGATGGTTGAGTGTTCACTAACTGTTCTACCCTGTTTTTTGCTCCCGTCAGGGTTTCCTCCATTCCAAAAGGCTGATCAGATACACCTGAAGACACTTCCACTGATAAAAATTCATATCCGGTATCAGGAAAAACCTTAAGAAATCCTTCACGGATGGCTTGGATCTTGACCGGGTTTTTGGAAGCGACCAAAACAGTTTTCCGCATATTCACCGGCTATTTTACCAATATTTTTTGGGAATGCATACCCTGTGAAGTCATCAGTTTCAGCATATAGGTTCCGGAAGGTAAATCCAACAAACTGATTTCTGTTCCTGATTTTTCATTTCCATATTGATTTTGGCGGAACATTAATCTACCTGATGTATCGTACATCCTGACTTCTTCCAGTTCAATATCATCCGGGCTTTCTATCCGGATATAATCACTCGCTGGGTTAGGATAGATTCGCAGATTTGCCCATAGTGCTTCAAAGGTACCTGTGGTCACCTGACTATTCGCACAGATCCATTGATCTGGGTCAAAAACTACCTGCTGAACATCAAAACCAACATCAATGTTAAAATATTGGCTTGAATATTCCGGATCCAGCACCAGCAAGGTATCTTTTCCATTGCCCTGCAAATAAATTGGAACCGGAATATTGAAAAACTCAACCGATGAATTAGATTGGAATTGATTGAGGACAATATCTGTTTTACCGTACTTTTGAGACCAGACTACCTGATATGTGGGAAAACCTTTGCCATACAGCCAGTCATTAAAAAATTCATCGAGATCCATTCCGCTTGCCTGTTCAAGGTGTTTTTGCAGATCTTTAGACCTGGCATATCCATATATCAATTCCGGGTCTGAAATATAATTCAGTATGGCAGTAAAAAAAGCATCATCTCCCATTTTCCAACGCAACATATGCAACAGATAGGAGCCTTTGGAATAAGATAAATTCCCGCTAAAAATGCGGTTTACACTGGTGGTATCATCCACATACACTGAACCTGACGGACTTCCCAGTGCCTTGTTTAAATTGGTGTTTTTCCAATTGTTCCATTTGAAAGGATTAACGCCAAAATCATAGGTCAACCCTTCCAGGTAAGTTGCAAAGCCTTCGTTGAGCCAGATATCTGCCCACGAGCCACAAGTGATCTTATCTCCAAACCATTGGTGTGCCAATTCATGAGAGATCAGTAATTCGCTGAATCCACCCATAAAACTCATGGTCGAGTGTTCCATGCCTCCGCCCCAGCCAAAATTGCAGTGACCGTATTTCTCACGTACATAGGGATATTCTCCGAAAAGTGTTCTGTAAAACTGGAGGACAGGAACCGTATATGGAGTTCTGCCAACAGCATACTCCAGGTTGCAAGGATAGATATAGTTAAGGATTTCAAGGCTGTCATGATTTTCCAAAGGCACCCAATCGGAATACACTTCATACTCTGACACCGCAAAGGCTGCCAGATAGGCCGGGATCGGATACCTGTGTTTCCAGTTATATATCTTTTTATTGCCCTCCTCGCGCTCACTGATCAAAAGTCCGTTGGAAGCCGCTCTGTATCTTGAAGGTGTAGTGATCACCATCTGGAGTGAGTCATATTTATCATTCAAGGTGTGTTTGCATGGCCACCAATGTTTAGATCCGTATGGTTCAGACAGCGTCCACATGGATGGGATTGCATCATCTCCACACTGTAATGCTGTGCCAAATGAACCAAATCCGGACGATCCCGGTTGACCAAAATAAACGATTTCAACAGAATCAAGCACATTGATTTGCAGCTCTGCAGGAAAATCCAGTTTCAACTCATCTCCGTCAATTTGTTCCCAGGCTATCGGATTTCCACGGTAAGATACAGATTCTACAGTGAGCTGTGTGGTAAAATCAAAATACAAGGTTTTTAAGGGTGTAGTAATTGGTTTGAAGTAAGTAGTCGCTTTTCCGTTGATGTAATAAACTGCAGGATCCACCTGAAGCTCCAGTCGGCAAAAGACCACATCATAATTGCCTGTGTTATGACTTAGTGTATTTCTGGTGCTCAAAATGAATTGTTCCCTTGGGTAATCTCTGAAAAAATCTTTTTCAAAATTATATTGACCCAGGACCTGAATGGTTAGTATGAGGAAAAAAAAGTTTAAGATGAGTTTCATGATAGCTGTTGTTAGCTCAGGTTATGCTGAATTAAAAAATAATGTTCAATGAGACACGAATGTACAGAATTTTTCACAAATATTTTCTTTTAAACAAAAGTTAGTCTGTTCCGAAAAGTTCATTATTTTGATTATCATTCGTTTTTCACTCATGTCTCCAATTTCACAAATCGACAAAAAACCAAACACAAACATTTGAATATCTTTAACTTAAACCTATTTTAGCTTAATCTTGCATATATAGTAAATGAAAACATTCTCCTGTAGATAAGTGATTTTCAGACGGTTACAGCCAATAAAAATTGTTGATTCTTCGTGTTCATATATAGCTTTGCAATAAAAAATAAATTGGGACAAGACACAATAAAACTTGAATTAATTGCATGGCTGATAAAACTTAAAAAATTGTAAAGAAATAACTTATACATTTGGGCTTGTTCTTTTGCCCTTTTTCTGCGATGTGAAATCGTTAAATAGCTATGGTTATTCGCCTCATTCACGCCTTGAAAAAGAACAAAATTTCTTAGCCAATTCTGCATATCTTATTTATTTACAATTCCTGAGGATACAGAAACGCTTCAATTGCTGAAAATTGTCAAAGATTCACGATCCGAAAAACGAGATTGGTGGAACGATCTGACAGAACAGCAGAGACTTGGAATTCAAAGAGGTTTAAATGATATTGATGAGGGAAGAATTGTTTCTCACAGCGATGTAACGAAAAAATATGGGTTATATAGTCTTTTGGACTCAGGAAGCCGTAGGTGATCCCGATGAAATAATTGATCATCTATATTCAAAATGACCTGATAAGAAGTTGATAGATTTAAGCCAAATAATCACTGATCATTGAACTGAGCATTGTAAACTCAAAACTATTTGATTTTCCATGTCTCTGAAATGCAGTATGTCAAACTGACAAGTTATATGAGATCAAAAAAAACGATATATTTGTAAAATGAATAGGAAATTAGAATTAACTGCAGTCATAGAGAAGGAAGATGATATGTATATCTCTCTTTGTCCCGAATTGGATATTGCAAGTCAGGGTGAAACTTTGGATGATGCAAAATCAAATCTAATTGAAGCCCTTGAGTTATTCTTTGAAACGGCTTCTGAAAGTGAAATTAAAAAACGGCTTCAAAACGATCTTCAAATCACAACAGTGACCGTTAACGTATAAAACAACATGAAGAAGCTTTCGGGCAAAGAAGTTTGCATGATACTTTCGAAGTACGGATTTGTAAAAGTTAGACAAAAGGGGAGCCATATAATTATGCAAAAAACAATATTGGAATCAACAATTACAGTACCAGTTCCATTGCATAAGGAAATAAAAATCGGAACCCTTCATTCAATAATCAGACAATCGGGACTTACAAAACTGGATTTTGAACAAGACCTCACATAACAATGCATTGGACGAACAAACACCCTATCAATCGTTCGTCTCCAGTGCTGAACACATTTTTTCCAAAGTTAAAAATGATACCATCTATTGGGTTCATATTTTTGTTAACTATAATTCACTTGATCGTCTAAAATGATAATCACCTTGCAAGAATGTCTAAGCAGAATGCTCAATAATATTTAATTTTGTAAAAATACCTTGCTATGAATACACATGATTTCCCCCGCGCTCCTCTGGGCTTTTTACCGACCCCGCTGATCGAACTAAAAGCGCTTTCCAAACATCTTTCCGGACCTCGTCTGTTGATGAAACGGGACGATCAGACTGGTCTTGCTTTTGGCGGCAATAAAACACGAAAACTGGAATTCCTGATCAGTGAAGCGCTTCAACAAGGTTGTGATACGGTGGTCACCGGTGGCGCAGCCCAGTCCAACCACTGCCGGCAAACGGCTGCTGCTGCGGTAAAATACGGATTGGAATGCCACCTGGCGCTTGGCGGCGAACCGCAGGCTGATTACCAGGGCAATTTATTGCTGGATGATCTGCTGAATGCCAAAATTCACTGGGAAGGGAATTTAAGGAAAGGAGAAGGTATGTTTTTATTGATGGAAAAGTTAAAGTCTGAGGGTAAAAAGCCATATTTTATCCCTTATGGCGGTTCCAACCCGACCGGTTCTCTCGGGTATGTGGAAGCGGTCAGGGAATTGATGGTTCAGCTGGAGGAGCAAAAAATAAACATTACACATTCGGTGTTCGCATCGAGTTCAGGTGGCACTCATGCCGGATTGCTGGCCGGAGCCCGGCTGTATAAACAAGGGTATCAAACAGTAGGGATCGGCATTGACAAAAGAGCGCCGGGAGAAGGTCCGTTGGACGAACACATCCGGGATATCGCCAATCAAACCCTGATAAATCTGGACCAAAACCCTGATTTTACCACAGAAGATGTGATTTTATACAATGATTACATGGGTGCAGGTTA